>Ga0207996_1000171_pt1 | contig 59073 bp, 73 predicted proteins | sample AntAceMetag02UKG_FD_184773 | JGI IMG/M metagenome (GOLD analysis project Ga0207996, IMG submission 184773) | Saline lake microbial communities from Ace Lake, Antarctica - Antarctic Ace Lake Metagenome 02UKG (SPAdes) (version 2) | ecosystem: Environmental > Aquatic > Non-marine Saline and...
GTGTTACAGTATGTAAAGAGTCCATGGAGAAATATAACGAGTTTGTTGTACGTATGCCATCATTAGAGAAATGGTTTCTGAATATTTCTCCTGGCTATTTTGGATGATTATTTTTTTCCATCTCCCTAAGCTTAATTGTTTGCCAATTTGTATTTTTTCTTCAAGTGGTTTTCTGTTTTGCTCTTTCACCTGTCGCTTTTGAGGGGTAATAGACTCTGGCAAAGAGCTGTTTACCCATGGGGGGACATCGATCACTGTTGCATCAGTTTCCGAAACAATTGTTTCCAAACGTTGCGATGCCCGATGTTCAAGCAATCACACCTTTGAATCAACATAATCAATTACGACAGGCCGTTTCCCAGACTCTGGCCTCAAAACTCTTCCAATTATTTGAACAATACGTAATTTGAATGTCAAAGGCGTTGCCAAATGGGCGGAAATTATTTGTCTTAAATCAAATCCTTCCGAAATCAAAGCAACCGTCGAAAACAACACGAAACTACCGTAACCATTAAGTTTTTCAACTATCTCTCTTCTCTCTTTCCTTTTAGTTGATCCTGTCAACAGAAACACCCAAGACTCAGGAATATGTTTTTTTACAATCTCCAGTATATTTTCCAAATGTTTTTTGCGATCTGAAACAACTAGTGTTATTCCCCCATTTTTTCTATACTGGACATCCTGAATGACTTCATTTGCAATTAGTTCGTTACGATTGCCATCCTCCACCATAGCACTAATCATCCTCTGATATTCACCAGCAGGATTATTATAAAAGAAATTAGTCGGTATTTGACAGACATCAGGCCGTAACACAGCACCTTTATCACGAAGCTCATCTTTATCGCCCTCATGCACAATGCTGCCTAAAAACCATTCCAGTACATCGTTTCTTCCATCTCGCCTGTAGAATGTTGCGGAGAGACCAGTCTGGTATTTTGTTGGTAATAATGTCAGAGGACCATTAATGTACATCTCAGATCCGCAGCGGTGTCCCTTGTCAAATATTACATATCTAAACTTATCAGCAAGCATCTCAGAGTGGTCAGACAAAGAGTTGATAATAGCGACTGTTACCGGCTGTATATCAACCACTCCATCGCCAAGTAGCCCAACAGATGTTAAATTTGTAAACTGTTTTATGGAACGTAGCCACTGGTGAGCAAGCTCAACATTAGGAACTGATATTATCGTAGATACAGCATGTTGGCACATTAAATATATGGCAGTAATTGTCTTGCCGCCTCCGGTGGAAAGTACCAAAACTCCAAATTCACGCTGTAAGACATCTTTGACAGCCGCCTCCTGATAGTCACGAAGCGTACCAATAAATTCAATCCCTAAAAGTTTTAGCACGCCCTCTGAACGATTATCAGTGACCTGCAGTTTAACGCCATGCTTTGCACACAATCCTACCACCGGTCGGATTGCACCCCTTGGAAAAAGGAGTTCGTCACCCTCAATATGGAAATACTTCTGCTCTTTAGGAATTCCAGCTGTTCTGCGATTTCGCTTCACCGCTTCTTCGTACAAAGGATTGGCCCGGTAAAAAAAGACATTACGTCTGCACTTAACAAATCCGGAATATTCTTCAAGCGCCCCATGGCATGAACTGTGAGTGTTGGCTGATTAAATAACATATTGCTCTCTCTAAATGCGACCCCTTTGGCCGCTCATAAAAATCTGATTGAGTTTCTGCTCCTGGTTAAACAATGTTACTGCTCCATTAAAATCACGCTGTTGATACGGTGGGTGGATCTGCTCAGACAACGATTTATAAAATTTACCCATTATCATCCCCCCCACCTCAATAGGTAGAGTGTCGATCACTTTATTATTATTGACTAAGAGTAGTTGTATTGTTGCTCGGTTCCCTTTCAAAACCTCATAATAATGTTCCGGGTGAATGATTTGCCCGTTCACTATGGCATGCCAAAAACCAATTGGCTCTTCAAAACGGAAAGTAAACATTGGTAAAGGTACCAATCCAGACACCTCCACAAAACTGTACTCCTTTATCCCTTCTCTGAATGCTGTTACAAAATCATTATCAATTTCAATCGTGCTTTTCCAAACAGGGACATGCCAGTTAAGTCGCCAACAATACAGTCTATTGTCAAACCAACCATAGGCACCTGTTCGACATCGATCTCCAACTTTGAAAAATCCAGGTTTCTGGGTCATGCGGATACCTTCTTTGCAGAACAAAGTTCCCGATATTTCATGGCATCTTCAATAAGTAAATGAGTATACTCAGATTCCTCTACCTCTGTAACAGGTGTTTCAAAATGATATTCTTCCCATATGAGTTTGGTGGTAGCTAATTTTCTGCTTCGGCCCTCAAGTTCCGTTCCTGCATAAAATATATCCATGGTATGTCCAGGAATAGTTGCACGGTACAAAAACTCAAGGTCATCCGTAGCCTGAAGAACAAACATTTTACTGCGATCAAACTTATCTCCATACTTCTTTTTATAAAGACTCTCCATCTGAGAAAATGGCTCTTCTATTTCAAAGGGCCAGCTCTGGTATATGGCTAGAAGGCGTGCCATCGTAGGGGTGCCGGGAACAAGTGCACCGGGAGATTTTATTGGAACGGACAGAGCTGCTATTCGCCGGCAGAAATGCCTCACATCGCATGCGGCTTCAAACCAAGTCGCAAATCGTCGCACATTTCCAGCCTGACGGTTTAAGTTGCGCGCTTTGATAAATATTCCCGTTGGCACCTCCTTGTCATAGCACATCTTTTCCATATGGAGCACATTGTGCTGGAAGTCCATGCAGTGAATAACCTGAACAGTCTTAAATTCAGGGTGGGAATACTGAGGGATTTCTGTGTCTCCTTCCCGCTCCTGATAAAGTTGGTCAGAGGCTGCGATGATTCCTGGACAATAAAACATGTTATGTTTCTCCTCTTTCACTACTGATGCTTTCATTTTTCTTTTTTTGTTTTGTCTTTTCGCTAAGATACTCTAATTGCACATAAAGCCATACCAATTCAAAGTCAGATAAGGTTGATAATTTTTCGTTTAATAAATGGACTGGGACATCGAACCTTTCCTCAATTGTGCTTCGTTCTATTTCTGTTAGTGAATCACCAAAGAAAGAGCTGATTTTTTTCTTAAAACTTACTAATTGCCCTGGCCCAGTTCTAACTCTTGGGAATATTGTTTCAAGGGTTTCCATCTCGCCAGGTGTTAAAATTTGTTGCTGTTTACTACTTATAATACCCATAATCTCAACATACCACACAAGCGTATCGTTGATGGCACGGGATAGTTTTTTACCGCCAACAACTTTTTCCATTAAACTTTTATAAGTCGTCGGTTGAATAGTTATAGAAACCTTTACCGCTTTTTCTGACTTTTTTATTCTATTTCGACCCATAAAAAAACACCTAAACCGTAAAGGCAAGAAAGGGGCATAACCAATCTCTTGGTATGCCCCAGAACGTCTACTAGTGACTGTTATTGTTTAGTTTTATCAGAATGGGACATCTTTATTTTCAAGAGGCATTGATGACGATCCATTTCCTACATTAGAGGAGTTTTCGGGATCGTCGTGTGATGAACTTGAACTACCAACACCTTCTCCTTCTCCTTTCGGTGTAAGAGATTTCAATTCGTTTGCCACGATTTCAGTGGTGTACCTATCGTTACCATTTTGATCCTGCCATTTGCGAGTTTGCAGACGACCTTCCACATAGACCTTATTTCCTTTAGACAGATAATTTCCACAAAATTCGGCTGTTTGTACCCAAACTATTACCCGGTGCCACTCCGTCTCTTCCTGCCTATTGTTATCTTTGTCTTTCCAAGTCCGGCTTGTAGCAACGCTTAACGTTGCGACGGCAGTACCAGCCTAAGTATATTTCAATTCTGGGTCTTGCCCTAAATTTCCCACTAAAATAACTTTATTAATCATCTCATCTCCCCAAAGTTTTTGGTTTTTTATGTTTGTTGTTATCAGTAATTTTATACAAACCCTGCAAAAGTGTCAATAATAATAATAATCCTACTTTTATTATGTTTTGGTGTTTTAGTCTTTTAAATGGTATTCCCTATTAAGGATACTGTACTGCTTTTTAGAGGTTACGCATGAATGGACTAACTATAGGAATTTCAGTTGTTGTGATTGGATTGATGTTATTTTCTATCATTAACACAATTTTAAATATTCCATCTTTACTTCGGGATAAGTATGAAAAAAGTGGAAATTGGATTAATTCACTGTTGCAGGTTATATACAATACTCTTTGTTATTTGGCGATTCTCGTGTTTGCACTGCTTGTTTTTATTTGCCTGTACAAAGGTGATGGTGCATGGGGAATAATGACAGGTAGGCTACAACACATCTTTTGGGGGTAAATCACCTTGCAGTAAAGGTGTGATAATTGAACTTTTGTACTGTGCCATTTCCGTATTTGCAGCTTGTTGTTGAACCCAACGACTAAACGCTTCCATTTCAGAGTGTGGATTTGATAAAGCCAATATCCGACTCTCAATGCTTGAAGGATTCAAAATTCTATCAATTTCGTTTACCCATTTTGTTCCTCTAAACATCTCTATGATATCCGAGTTCTCTGTTGAATTATCCTCAAACACCTGACAGACACAACGACTGAAGGAATCAGAGCAAAACTTCTGGAAAGAGCACTTTGACAACCAATCGTATTTGTCAGGGTTATGCAAAAGAAAAGCTATGATTCGTCTGGAAAATTGAGTTTGCAATGCTTTTGGGGGTTCAGGTTCCAGGTGCATTTCTCCGACTTCCAGACTTGCATCCTGAAGCAACAGCCCAATATCTACATTTAGTCGAACAGCGACGCCCTGGAGCAATCGTTGCTTCAACAACTTTGTTGGACAATTTTTTAATAGTTTATGCATTTCATCCACAAATTTTTTCCCAATGGCTCCCTTGTTTATCTTTAGTAATTCCTCAGCCAAAAATTCAATAAGTGGCGCTCCTGAATACACCAGCTCATCAAACTTTTCCCGACCATATTTCGTAATATATGTGTCTGGATCATGTTTTTCGGGTAATTTACCCACATGACACCGAATATTTAGCTTTAGAAACATTGGGGCTGCACGGTACATAGCTCTTAGACCTGCAATATCGCCATCGAAAAGCAAATAGATATCCAGATCTGTCCCCATGCTTGTCAAAATAGTAAGCTGGTCAATGGTTAGAGCTGTACCCATCGATGCCGTTGCTGTATCAACACCATGTTTTACCAGGCTAAGAAAATCAAACGCTCCCTCGACCAAAAGAGCCTGTTTGTTTAACCGGATGGCCGATTTGTTTTGAAATAAACCAAGAAGGATGTGAGATTTTTTAAAGATTTCTGTTTCAGGCGAATTTATGTACTTCGCCTGATCGTCATCCAGTGTCCTGCCGGTAAAGGCAACAATTTGTCCTGTAGAATTAAACACTGGCATCATAATTCTATTTCGGAACCGATCATATTGGTGAGATTTTTTTTCTGCAAATAAGCCTGCATTTTTTGCAGCCTTCTTTTCTGCCGGAGTCAGTTTATTTAGCAAATATTGCCAACCATATTTTTGAGGATCTGGAGCCATTCCTATTTTGTACTTTTCCACAATTTCTTTTGGAATGCCTCGTTTTTCAAGGTACCTCCTCCCCTCTTCTCCTTCAGGTAGGGTTGTTAGACATTCATGGTAAACAGATGCTGCTTTTTCCATTACTCCGTAAATCGGTGAGTTTCGTTTTTTAGTGGATTTCGACCTGCTGGGTACTGTCATCCCTACCCCATTGGCGAGTTCCGTAATTGCTTCCATAAATTCTAATTGCCTAGTTTTCTGCAGATAGGTGATAGCATCACCATTTTCTCCACAACCAAAACAATGGTAAAAACCTTTATCATTGGTGACTTTAAATGAAGCTGTTTTTTCATCGTGAAAAGGACATAAACCCATGATGTTTGTTCCTTTTTGTGTCAAAGTTACATCTCTGCCTATGATTTCAGAGAGGATGACACGTTCCTTCAATTGTCTCACAAAATCTTCCATCAGCTTATCCTGTCACCTTGAAAAACGACTCACTATAGCCAGCACGCAGAACTTTCTTGTCATTAAGAAATTCTCCGGCTACCTCTAACGTATTGCCCGTGGCCATGATTGACACGACAGAGCCATCTGAGAAATACATCTCAAGCACTTCCCTTCCGTCTGCTAACTTTTTCTTATATACGCCATCAACGGTTCGTCCAGAAACTGCATTATTTGGAAAACAGCAAGAAACATCTTTTTTATCAAATCCAGGAAAATCCATTTTTTTGTCCTCTGTGATAAACATAATTATGGAAGTTTTTATGTTTTTGAGATTTATTTGCTTATTATATCCATTTATCAAGTTTATGAAAAGCTATATACTATAACGGAGCCAAGCTAAAATGAAACTTTTCAAAATAATTACCTGGAAAGGATTATGCCTATCCTGTGTTTTTTTATTGATTGCATGTGGTTTATTTTATCCACAATTGAGATCTCTCACTCTTCAACACGCAAAGATCAATTCGTCTCAAACAGGCATTAACGAAGGTGAAAAAAGTACATCCAATACTGCTGCAGATTATTTTGATCAGGGAGATATCAAAACAGCATCGAAACTCGTTTCGGCCCAGCTGGACTTAACGCCCAATGATGGTGAAAACCTCTTTTTGCAAGGTAGGATTTTTGAAAGGCAACAAAAGCTTAAAGAAGCCTCAGAGATGTTTCAAAGGGCTGTAGAACAGCAACCTGAGAATGTTCTTATGCTTGTCCACGCTGGTTATGCATCTATTTTCATGGAGCAGTTGCCCGAGGCCGGTCAATACGCTGAAAGAGCATTCGCAATAGATCCTGTGAATTCTGAAGTCTTATTTTTAAAAGCGCAACTTTCGATATCTTCCAAGTTTCTGGAGGATGCCTTAACCCATCTGGACAACGCTATTATGTTTGGCCAACACCCCATTCAATATATGACGCTGAAAGCGAAAACCCTTATGGACATGGGGCGTGAGACGGCTGCAGTTGTGGAGTTACGCAAAATAATCGACCTAAACCCTCAAGATGTGAAACCGCGAATTACTCTGATGAATTTCTTTCGATCGAAACAACAGATAGCAGACGCACAAAACATGCTTGAGGGGATTATTGAGTTACAACCAGAGCGGGATGATTTGAAACGAATGTACGCCCTTAACAAGGAGATACTCGGCGATTCAATTGGGGCCGAGCTTCAGCTGCGCATATTAATTAAAGAGGAACCAAAAAAAATATTTTCCTATATGGATTTAGCAAATTTATTTCTGCGCTCCAATAATTACTATAAAGCAACACAAATACTCCATTTTGCTAAGCACCAGGTGACCACTGATGAACAACAAATCATTATCAATGGTAGTCTTTCATATGCTTATATGAAGATGGGGCAGCTTGCCCCTTCGAAACAGTATATGGAAGAAACTTTGAAACTTGACGAAAAGAATCCTCTTGCCAGACTCTCTAAAGCCACCTTTCATTTGTATGAAAAACAATACGAAGAAGGTAAAGCGATTTTTCTTGAATTGCTTCAAGAAAATGACCGCTGGGGGGAAGTGTATATGGGGCTTGCTTATGTACTCGACAAAACAGGAGAAGGCGGGCTTGATGATATTAACTCACTTGTTCAACAAGCACTTTCATACCGCCCCAATGATCCCGGGTTTCTTACCTATGCTGCAAAACGTAAAGTTGAGGAAGGAGAATATACTGAAGCTCAAAAACTTATTGGTAAAGCAATGCAACTGGTTGGTGAAAAGAAAAATCATTTTATTTATGTGATTTACGAGTCAGGTATGATTATGGGAGATATCGCCTCTGCCAACAATCAAATAGACAAGTCCATCATGATCTTCAATAACCTCCTGCAGTTTGTTCCCAACGATCCAGAATTACATATTAAACTATGCACAAATTATCTCCTGCAGGGAGATTATAAAAAGGCCAAACAACGCATTGCCTCTTTGGAAGAAATCGACCCAAAAAACGAACTACTTGCCAGCCTTAAGGAAAAACTAAACTCACAGGAAAGTGAGGAAAAGAAGGGATAAAAATCGCGCCCTTGGGACAACCCCAAGGGCGCTAACAACAAACATACACCATATATAAAGATACAAATACCTCAACATAGGGAGACGTTATTCCTTTTATAAACCTCAAATTATTTGAAGCGTCAATAGTCAAATAACTAATCTTCGAAAATATGATCAATACAATTATAGTTTTTACACTCGTACTTATCGTTTTAATCATAGCTCACGAACTTGGACATTTTTTCGCTGCCCAGTCGCTCAAAGTACGTGTTTTAAAATTTGCAGTAGGATTTGGTAAAGAAATCGTGGGTTATACTTTCAAAGGTACACGATACTCTCTTAATATCCTTCCAATCGGTGGTTATGTGAATCTTTTGGGAGAACAAAGTTGTAAAGAAATTGACGCCGAACAAATTGATTATGCGTTTTGCAATAAACCTATCTGGGTTCGGGCTATCATTATAGCAGCTGGGCCAACAGCAAATTTCATTCTTGCTTTTTTGTTTTTACTGTCAGTATTTTTCGTTGTCGGCATTCCTTTTTCCGATCAGTCAGCAACTTTTGACAAAGTTGTGACCCATGGTCCAGCTTCGCGTGCTGGCTTTCAAATAGGCGACCTGGTTGTCGAGATAGATGATCAGCACGTAGAAAGCTGGAGCGACATGAGTAGTATCATTGGCAAATCTCAGGGAGAGGAAATGTCATTTATGATTGAAAGACAAGGATCTCCTCGTACCATGCATGTTGTTCCTGAGATACTTCTGGATGAAGCTACCGGTCAATTTACAAAAAAATATAAAATAGGCGTCATTAAAACAACCTTTAGAAGCTTTAAGCCAGTAAAAAACACCACCGAAGCTATAGTAGAAGCAGGCAGAACTATAATGAAATTAGGGATAAATATTCTTGAAGGAATGCATTCATTATTATTCGGCAAGACATCAATTCAAGAAGTCGGCGGACCAGTTGCTATAGCCCAAATAACCAGTCACAATTATCAACTAGGTTGGTCTCACCTCTTATACTTATCAGCACTGCTCAGCGTAAACCTTGGATTAATCAACCTACTTCCAATACCCATGCTTGATGGTGGCCACCTTGCCGGGTATTTTGTTGAAATACTGAGACGTGGCAAACCTATTCACAAAAATATTCGCTTTATCGGAAACGTCACTGGACAAATGATACTTGCCGTTATTTTCTATACTATCATTTATAATGACGTTGTAAAAATCTTAAAATAATCCCAAAGGAGCCCCCCATGGCAGACAATTTCAAACAACTCGCAGACAATCATCTTGCAAATTATATGAAAGAAGCAAAAGAAGAAGGACTGGATCCGGAGAAATCTGTGCTCGGATTGATGCTGGCCATTGTTGTACAACTGGAGCATAAACACGGCAAAAAAGCTGCTTGTAAACTTGTAAATGGTTTTGCAAAGCAAATGTGTCCAGCTGCAATCACCTGATGGAGATCCGTCAGAAGAAACAAGATCACCCCGAACAATTGGTACCAGAAAGTGTTTCTTCTACACATACTGAAATAAGTTTTTTTGTCGAAGAAACACTTTTTGGTACTTTATTGTTTGGTAAATTACCATTGAATCTTAAACAGATGCTGAAATTATTAACACCAGAGGATTTTACTCGAAAAGATCACCAGGTGCTTTATCACTCCATTCAACAATGCTATGAACAAACAAACACGATCACCCCGTTACATGTCATTAAGCTTCTGCGCACGGAAATAACCCAGGGAAACATCGATGTTTCGCTATTTAGTACATTGGCAAATGTCATTTTTCTGGATGTTGGACTGCAAGAGCTTTTTATTGAGATAAAATCACAGGTGCTTTGCAAAACTCTGCAACGTCATGTATTATCCCAATGTTCCAAAACGGCAAGCATCCTGGTTCCCGTTGATTGGATAAACAGTATTGTTTTTTCTCTCGAGGAAGCCCGATCTGAATTTGAACAATTAACCTCATATTTTGACGAATGAATTCTGAAAAGCCCTGGAACCTACTAATAGTTGACGATGAACCCAGTGTTCTTGCAACCATCTCAGATCTTATTAAGGATTTGGTTGTTTTTGACCGACGACTTACAATATCCACCGCAACAGATAGTATTTCTGCCAAAAAGATTCTTTCTGAAAAAGAAATCCATCTTGCAATCATTGATATTTCACTTGAACAATCTGATAGTGGATTAGCTCTTGTACGATTTCTCCGTAATAATCTCAACAATCACCAAACCAGAATCTTAATTATTACTGGCAATCTTTCTAATTTTTCACCAAGTTATATTACCAAAGAGTTTGACATCGACGGTTTTATTATCAAACCGCATCTTATAAAAGATATTCTGACAACTAATATCATAACTGCATTTCGCTCCCTCATCAAAGAAGACTATCTCGCCAAAGTAGTTAAGGCCAAGGATAATAACATCATCAGACTAAACTTACTGTCTGAACAAATCATCAGGTCTAAAACAGTCTTACATACAGTCATTAACAAGGCCACCAAGGTACCTATCGTCGTTATTTCCGATGAACTCATAGTCACTCACTACAATGTTGCAGCCAAGAACTTTTTTGGAATATCTGAGAAAGATGTTCTTGGAATGAATTTAAACGATGTACATAATATCATTGGAGTACCAAGAAAACGGTTGCACGAAGTATTGCAACAGGTCGAACAAAACATCGATTTTAACATGCAAATAACCCGAGAAGTATTTGGAAATGATTTGACGTGTAACATATCAATTTTCACCGTTAGAATTGAAGAGACTAAATCCTATGTACTATCCGGAGACAAGATTATCCCCTCTTCCCAATCTTTGGATGATTCTAAAGAGCACATTGACTTTCCAGCCAATGAATATGTGACGGATGTTGCAATACCAGAAATCATATGCAAAGACCGAAAAATGCTCGAAATCTGCAAAGTTATCAGGAATATCTCCCATACAAATGCTTCAGTTTGTATAGGAGGTGAATCTGGTACTGGTAAGGAAATAGTTGCCAAAGCAGTCCATGATTACAGCTCCAGGAGTGGCGAGAGATATCTTGCCATTAATTGTGCAGCCCTTCCTAGCGAATTATTAGAGGGTGAATTATTCGGTTATAAAAAAGGGGCATTCACTGGAGCTGATACCGACAAAAAGGGACTTTTCGAGTTTTGCGATGGTGGGACGCTGTTTTTGGATGAGATTGGAGAAGCAAGTCTCGCCGTTCAATCAAAGTTGCTTAGAGTACTGCAGGATGGTTCATTCTTGCGAATTGGATCTGGAGAGACAATTAAGGTTGATGTCAGAATTATTTGTGCAACCAATAAGCATTTGCCTGACGAAATAATAAAGAAAACATTTCGAGAAGATCTTTATTACAGGCTTTGCGTAATTCCTATCAATATCCCACCGATACGCAATCGTCGCATAGATATCCCGCTTTTAATTCGATATTTTTTACAAAGATACGATGCCGGCTCAAAAAATTTCAATGAAGATTCTAAACGTTTTCTTGGCGAATATATGTGGCCTGGCAATGTCCGTGAAATTCAAAATGTTGCTCAATACATTTCCGCTCTTTGCAAAGGCAATATTATCGAAAAGAGACATTTTCCTGAGTCAATACAGAAATTGTTCCACCAAACTCAACCTGCCACTATTTCTGAACCAGAACCAAAACCTGCCTCAAAACTTGAGCTTGATCGACCTACGATTGAAAAAGTTCTGCAGGAATGCAATGGGAACCGATCTAAGGCCGCTAAAATGCTAAAAGTTCATCGGTCAACCTTATATCGCAAAATGGAAGAACTGGAAATGGGGTGAGCGGCAAACCCACCCTACCCCACTATTTGATACTGTTTCTGAAATACGGATAGATTATTGATCCTCCCGTAATATTCATATTTATTTTTTTTTGTTTCCAGCTTAGCACAGCCTCATGCAAGCCCGTTAGCATACATATTACCCCACAAATGGTCACTGCTATTACCAATGATTCAATTCGACTTTCTAACGACATTTGCGTGCCATGGAGAGCTCCTGCAGCCAACAGCAGGAAAATTCCAAATATTATACTAATAATGCTGTTCATAAAGGAAACCATGTTTGAAAAACCTTGTTTTTTGCCTACCATGTCGCTTCTCTCCTTTTTTTAGGATAATGTTTGTTGTTAAGAACAATGATAACATTATCGCACACTGGGCGTCAACTTGTAACAGGGTAATCCTCGTATCATCGTTGAGTCATTTTTACTTTTTGCTCTTGATTAGGTTTTTGGGTAGATAGTGAAAACCCGCATCATCTTCAACAAAGTCAGACTTGATTGATTTTATTATTCAATATTAATTTCTATATTTCTCATCTTTTAGGCTTCTTTTTAATTCTATTTTTTATCACTAATTCCACATTTCCCATCTTCTTCGTTTGGGTATTTACTTGTCAATTTAATTACAATATCGATTACTCAAGCCATATACATACACCAATATACAGCCACTTAATTATACGTAGTATTCATATAATACACATATTTTAAAAATTTCCACACCAGCAACTTCAATGTACAACCACAAACCATACATATAGTTTGTATGATTTGTCTTATACTCACCATTCGCCCTGTTCATATAGTTTGTCTATTATGTATTATATGTATTTCTCGCCCACCAACTATGCTACCATTAAGCTAAGAGGTTTCGATTAGCTACCTCACTCGACCGAATGAAAGTAATCAAAGAATACTTACGCTGCGAATGTCACAAATATTCACTTCTATCAAGGTATTTATTACCGCCTATGTAGTCGGGATTTTCTTTCAAGCAGCACCTTATGCGAACCAACTCTTATTGTGAATTTCTCTTGTCCAGATGGACACAATCAAGGGTTAGACATTTTGAGAAATATATTGTGACGGAACTGTGATTACCTTATAACCATTCCAAAATTTTTCGGATTAAAGCTTTCCTCTGAATTAACATCACCTTTATCCAGGATAGATTTATTTATGGGGGATGTTACTTTAAGGCTGGCACCCTTCTGACGATCGACTCATATTTTGTATCAGCAGATCCTTCCGCACAACAATGATGCGATTTTTTGATGACAACAAAGGAATATTTTTGACAAACTATTCATATATTATGTCTCATTCTTATCATTAGCCTTATTTGTATTATTCCTATATATATACTACCCAAAATGTTCTCATCAACCTCCCTCAATAGTGACACACTATTAGAGGATCCACCAAATCAATCACTTCTTTGTATACCTCAGAGAGCAGAATAGTTGCGAATATTACAAATTAATTGTATTATTATAACCTTACAAACGATACACTCCAAGCGTATCGTTTGTATTATTATTATTATTTGTATCATTAACCTTGTTCACATTATACTAACCAACCAGGGAGAGTAACATGATAGTACTTGTAGGCGGTCAAAAGGGTGGCACAGGGAAAACCACAATAGCAACAAATCTGGCTGCATGGCTTGCCCATAAAGGGAAGGACGTCTTGCTTGTTGAAGGAAATCCTACACAGGGCTCATCAACAAACTGGGCAAGTCGAAGAGAGGAAACGGATCATCCTCAAATCACTTGCATCGAAAAATCAGGGAATATCTACAAAACATTAAAAGAACTTAGTAGCAAATATGACGAGGTAATAGTTGACACAGGAGGTCAGGATTCTAAAGAATTTCGCACAGCTCTTCTGGCCGCTGATATGCTTATATCCCCAGTGCGTCCTTCTCAAAAAGATGTAGAAACCTTAATATTGGTTTCTGAGTTAGTCGATCGCGCACAAGAAATGAATGAGGATATTAAAGCATGCGTCCTGATCACTCAAGCTTCTCCAAACCCAAAGGTAAAGGATGTTTCCGAAATAAAAGAACTCATGAAGGAATTACCACTATTCCATTTGTTGAAGAGTGTCATTGTCAGCAGAAAAATATACGCTGATGTCGATCCTTTGGGAACTGGTGTAATTGAAATGGCCAACAAAAAAGCCAGGCGAGAAATCAAATCCCTTGCGAAGGAGATTTATAATAATGACAAATAAACCAACAGGAATGTCTTTAGCTAAGGCCAAAGAGAAGAGAGGTAAAACTTTATTATCTGATGAGGATGTTGAAAATTTTGGGGATCAGGCTGAAACAGAGACTCAAAAAAGCAAAAAAATCGTCGAACAGGTCAAAAAAAGAATTAAAACCGTCCGTGACACTTATACTTTGCCCCAGCCAGAATTCGAGCAAATTGAAAAATTACGGCTCAGGGCCATGAAGAAAGGTATCGACCGCAACAAGTCTGAGATGATACGAGCCGGCTTAAGAGCACTTAAAGACATGAATGAAACTGACTTTAAGGCGGCAATAAATAAAATAGTAAGAACAAAAAGAGGATGCAAATAGTAGATCTATACAAATAATACGAATCTACTTAATGATTTGTATGTTTAGTTTTATTCATATTATTTGTATAGACAGTACTATTTGGACTGTTCGTATAGATAAGCAGATATGAATTACTTTAACTGTATGTATTGTTAGTATCTTTCACCTTATTATTTACCTGTTTTTCCTTATGAATAAAGATTCCATTAATTACTTCACTGTCTCAACCATAACCAAGCGCGTAAGAGACATCCTTGCCCCAGCAATGCAAAAACAATTCTGGGTAAAAGCAGAATTGAGTTCAACCCGGGAAAGGGGAGGGCACTTTTATTGCAATTTGGTCGAAACAGGGGATGGGGGTAAAATTGCAGCCCAGATCAGCTGTAGTATCTGGCAACATAATTTCCAAAAGATCAAAACCAAATTCAAAGCCCATCAATTACATAACGCTTTCCAGGATGGTACCTTGGTGGGCCTATTATGCCAGTTGAGATTCCATGATCAATTTGGTCTTTCCCTGGAAGCAATCGATGCAGATCCCGCAGTTGCGTTAGGTGAATTAGAGCTAAAAAAGCAAAAACTCATATCTGAATTGCTAAATTTGGGCCTTGACAAGCCAAATAAAGCAAAGTTAGTGCCACAGCTTCCATTTCGTATTGGACTCATTACAGCGCATAACTCAGCGGCTTACTCGGACTTCTGCGAAACGCTCCTCAAATCTCGTTTTGGATTTCAGATAATTTTTGCTGATGCAATTATGCAGGGGCAAAATACTGAAAATAGCGTCTTGAAAGCAATGCTTGCCCTTAACAAGATAACACCGGATCTCGATTTGGTGATTCTGTGCAGGGGTGGCGGATCTCGCATAGATCTTTCTGCCCTGGACAGTGAACGGATTGCCAAAATGATCGCTGGCTACCATTATCCTGTGTGGACCGGCATTGGCCATGAGATAGACACGAGTGTTCTGGATCACATCAGCAATACAGCTTTCAAAACTCCCACTGCCATTGCAGAATCCATTATCGCTCGATACGTTGAGGTTGAAAAATACCTGGAAGGTGCCCAGAACTTTTTAAAATCTTCCTGGCCTGTTCATGTTGATCAAGAAAAACAGTGGCAAACAGACCGCTGTCTCATGCTGGAACGCAACACCAGGCAATATATTGAAAAAATAATTTATAAACTGCAGCACCAGGGCCTGGAACTATCCCATAAAATAACAGGTAGAATCACTGATGAAAGGGGTTATCTCAAAGAATCAAGAATTCATCTCACTGCTGCCAGTAAATCAGTCATTCAATCCAGTTTCCTGGAAATCAAAAATTATCGTGAGCGCCTTCAAGTAAATCGGTTTCTCAAAGTTATTTCCGGTGAATCAGAAAAATTGATAGGGAAGGGACGGGTGCTTCACTCTGCAGATCCTGCAACTATCGTTGACCGGGGATTTGCTATTGTTTATGACGAGCAGGGTAGGGTGATTAGTTCTGCCAAAGGCCTTTTGGCTGGCAGTGTTTTAAAGACTAGGCTGAAAGACGGGGAAATTAGTTCAGAAGTTATCTAAAAGGAAAAGAATATGACCGATAATGAAAAAAGTTACACTGAAAAGGTTCAGCAGTTGAATGAAATTTTGTCGAAACTTGATGATTCTGCAATTCCTATTGACGAACTGGCGGTTAGTGCCAAAAAAGGGGCTGAGTTGATTATTGATTTACAGGGGCAGCTCAAAAAGGTTGAGACTGAGGTTCAAAATGCATTTGAGCTGCTAGATGGAGCCTTTGATCGGGTGGGGTGATTACACAGCTTCTGTATCCATTTTTGAACCTACAAGGTTATCTTGATAGTACTTTTCAAAATCAAGTTCATCTTCTGTAAGTAACTCGATTTTAAGATAACTACCAAATATCTGTCTAACAGAGATACTTTTCAACCCTTCTTTTTGGTACGTTTTTGAAACATATTCCTCTGCTATTTCTAGCCAGCTTGCCTTTAATCCTTCCTGGAGTTTTAGAGGTAAGTTTTCATATAATTCCCAAATTCTAGCTTTAGTTTGATCATCAAATTCTTCTTTGATTTTTTCTCTTTTTCGTTCAATTGCTAACTTTTGTTGTTCTTCGATATGCAGCTGTTTCTGTCTCTCTTTTTCTTTTGCTGTATCAGCAAGTTGCCGGCCACCATTTTCTATCACCGTAATTGTATAACCTGCTATTGTTTTACCAATTTTCCCTTCCTTCCTTTTTTCCCGGACATAATCCAATGATTTTTCGACAATTAACTCATCTGTGTTTTTGAGTATTTCAATGGCTTTTTTTTCGGATATCTCAAACTCATTTATTAGTAGTTCGTAAAGGACTCTATTATTCAGCTCCAATAAAGGTGCTGCTATGTGCATTTGTTTAGGCCTACTTAATGGCCTTTTTAGTTTAATTGATTTCCCGTTATGGGTTATGTGAAATTTGATCTCGGTGACTTTTCGCTCATGTCTTCTCGTCTCAACCCGAATGCTATATGAGGTTTTAGAGTTAACTTCCTTAACTCCTTTCTTGATCACCGATTGTGATAAATTTTTAAAATATTTATATTCGGTCTCATCCAACCCCATCAATTGTCGAAATTTAGCTATTTTTATCCATGGCGTTTCACCGCATTTTCTTTTTACATCATAATAATCTACAGCTAATTCGTACAAAGCGAGTGAATGCTTACTCGTAAATAAGTTTTGTATCATTAAACTTATCCGAGCGTACATTTTTGGATTATGGAGATTCCTGCGTAAGTTAGGGCTAAAAGAATATATACACCTTCCATTAACTATTTTTGCTTCAGCAAGCAACCCTGCCACGCCCCATTCATTTTCCTTATCCTTATTTAAAATATCCCATTCAACTTCAAACCCTCTTAGGTCCCGAAACATTTGCTTAACCCGAGCAATATCCTTAGATTTGTACGCTATTTCTGCACATAGATCTTTGAGGGAAATCTCATGTTCTTCCTGGGTTATTAAATTATCAAAACTATTTGCGACAAGTATATTCCACGCACGTCGTTGTAAAAGGGTCACTTTATTAGGTATGTAGATGGCAGCACTGGCTTTCATCACAAACCGTTCATTTTTTTCGAGGGGGGTTATTTCATTTTTAGCCATGTTAGCAATTTTTCCCGCCAGTGATTGATATGGTAAGTTTGTTCACGAGTGTTTTTTTAGCTTAAACTCTAAAGCAGCACCGTGTCAACCTGTTTATGCTTTTTAATTTTCACAGCATCTCCCGTGAGCTTCACGTCTACCTTTGTATTTTCACCATTACAGAGCGAAATGTTTTGGAAGGGTTATGAACTTTTGGGTTCTCTTTTTGCTGCCAAATGGATAAAGAGAGGGCGGGATACTTCCACAACCTTACTACTTTTCATATATCAGGTTAATATAACAAATCTTTTTCAGATAATTATACTCCCCATTATCACTACCTTTCGATAAGAGGCCGAAACCTGGGATTACCAAATCAGGGCCTCTCCTTTCTACTGCCAATGGCTAAATGGAGCCCCCCAATCTTACTACCTTTCAGGCATCAGGCGGATATTACAGTTCTTTTCCAGACAACCTCATCCCCCATTATTACTACCTTTCGACAATAGGCCGAATGCGGGGGTTACCAGATCAGGGGCTCTCCTTTCTACTGCCAATGAATAAAGGGAGGACAGGGCAACTTCCCCCAATATTACTACCTTTCGGGTATCAGGCGAATATTACGGTTCTTTTTCAGACAACCTCAGCCCCCATTATTACTACCTTTCGGCAATAGGCCGAATGCTGGGGTTACCAGATCAGGGGCTCTCCTTTCTACTGCCAATGAATAAAGGGGGGACAGGGCAACTTCCCCAAACTTACTACCTTTCGGGTATCAGGCGAATATTACGGTTCTTTTTCAGACAACCTCATCCCCTATTATTACTACCTTTCGGCAATAGGCCGAATGCTGGGGTTACCAGATCAGGGGCTCTCCTTTCTACTGCCAATGAATAAAGGGAGGGCAGGGCAACTCCCCCAAACTTACTACCTTTCAGGTATCAGGCGGATATTACAGTTCTTTTCCAGACATCCTCATTCCCCATTATTACTACCTTTCGGCTATAGGCCGAATGCTGGGGTTACCCAAATCAAGGGTTCCTTTTTACTGCCAATGAATAAAAGGTGGGCAGGGCAACTCCCCCAATCTTACTACCTTTCAGGTATCACACAGATATTACAGTTCTTTTCCAGACAGCCTCACTCCCCATTATCACTACCTTTCGGCAATAGGTCGAGTTCTGGGGTTACCAGATCTGAAGCTCTCCTTTCTACTGCCAATGAATAAAGGGAGGGCAGGGCAATTCCCCCAATCTTACTACCTTTCAGGTATCAGGCGAATATTATGGTTCTTTTTCAGACAACCTCATTCCCCGTTATTACTACCTTTAGCCCTTATTATATTGCCTTATGCCCTAATCCTACTACTTTTTGCCCCAATAACACTACCTTACGTTATGTAATGGGCTGTTTTAACATGGTTTTTAACTATCCAAAACTTATAAAACAAATAAATCATTAAAACAAAGAGTGATGTTTGTTTCTGTACTTTCGTTATTATTGTCCCTATTTTTACTACCTTTCAGCAATAAGCCGGAATTAGACTTACCCAATAAGAGCATCCCCAAATCTTAATACCTTTAGCCCTTATTATATTACCTTTTGCCTTGATCCTACTACCTTTTGCCCCAATAACACTACCGTATATTATGTAATATTCTGTTTTAACAATGTTTATTCCTTTACAAAACTTATAAAACAAATAAAACATTAAAAACAAACAAAAAGATGATGTCTGTTTCTATACTTTTGATAAGTATCATTGTCAATTCATATGATCCTGTTTATTGTATTATTGACGGTATAACCGTTCTGGAGATTATGAAGGTTTTTAACAGTGTAGTTATAAATTATCACAATAATCAACAACATGCTGATTAGCATTGTTGTTTTAACATTTATATGCTCAAGAATTTGCAAAACGGTACACGGGGAATAACCAGGTCACTCAAAATATTGTCTTGCTCAGCAGGAATTTCAAGTGATTGACCTGAATAATTCACGCTAGTCCATGCGTTCCCCAGGCTTAACCAAACCGGACGTTGACCAGCAGCTGAATTCTCGTGAAATTTATTAAATGAGGATGCAAATGGTGTCTGGCCGTCTTGATACAACATTCGTTCTGCGAGAAGAGTATCTTTGAATATTTCTTTGAATTGCAAAACTAATGCATAGGAAGTCAACAAAACAAGTGTTTCTCCAACTGCTTGACCTTCAATTTTTTCCAAGCTTATACCAATTGTCTCCACCCATTTGATTTGCCAGATCATGTACGCAGGAAATTAAATGATTCCAACGTAGAATTCATGAACGTTGGCAGTGCTTCAAGCACTTATGCATCTTCAGTTTACGACTCAAAAGATGATGACCGAGAGTATCAAATACATTTTGAAGTACGGAATATTGCTCTACAAAGAAATGCTGATGATCTTGGTGGTGTTGACTGGGATAAGGCTGAATATTTTGTAAAAATAAGGTAATTGTCGTTGAAATGATTGTGTTTAGCCAGAGTCATCTAATTGTATGGGAATCAACAAATGAAAGAAAACCAAAAAATATTTCGCCCCCAAGAGTATCTAAGAACAGCCATTATTCTTTATCCGCAGGCATGGAAGCAAATCGAAATGTTCCGCTCATCCCGGGGTAAAGATCTACCTGACTGGCCGGAGTGGTGTTTTGCACCAATGGCTGCAAGCTATGCGGTTGTCTCTGGCGGCCAGACGCTGGAAACAGCACTTGTTCCTGATGTGGCAAAGATTGCAGCATTATCAGCGTGGCGTTTTTCACAATCTTTTTATCGGTTTGATCCTGCACTTTATTCGCAACTCATTGAAACAAAGATCGATAAATTACCAGTTGATGTTCTCTTTCGTCTCCCTGAATGGTGTGTATTTATTGAAACACCAAATATGTTAATAGGCGATCAAAAGTTGTTTGGTTTTTTTGCGCATTTGGAATTTGATATCAACACTGGCAGGCCAGAATTGCGTCTCTTGCTGGACATTGACGATGATCTTGGGCCTCATCTAATTGGCCAGCCATTGCATCTCAATGTTGACACGTTAGGTGAGGCTGTTGATGCCATGATTGTTGAATCTCAACGTCAAATGGGATTGTCTGGCAAAACACATTTGATGACCCAAGTGCCTGATGGATTATCGGATGAAATGGTATCTTCATTGGAACCGCTGTTGTCTCTTCTGTTGTATATCTGCTCAGAAAAACCCGATTTTGGCGATAGTAAGCCTCCTGCGAAGCCAGCACCGAAAAAAACCAAGAAAGGCATGAAGCTTTTCCCGCCCAATAATCATTCTGTGTGGAATGTTGGGGCACGAATTGGTAGTGCATTGCGAAGGGCTTTTCTTGCAAAAGAAACCGGACAGCCGGGAGAGATTGGTGGATCTGGACGTGTTCGGCCAAGGGCTCATATACGAAAAGCACATTGGCATCATTATTGGATCGGGCCACGGGATGGAGAACGTGAAATTCTATTGAAATGGGTGCCGCCGATTGCTGTTAATGTGGATGATGTTGGTGCGTTACCGGTTACTGTTCGGCCGGTTTCAAATTAATAAATAAAAACAGTTAATCAGGATTAACCAACTTTAGACCATGTTCATCAGGTGCCTTTGTGTTTATTGCCCACTCAGGGAATTATAAAATAATTATTTTGCAACAAAAAAAATCAAAAATACAAGATCTTAATTGTACCATTCAAAGGATTGTTCTTCTCCAGTTATCCTTTTTTTGTCAAAGGTACAGTTTCCATAGTACGGTGAATTTTGTCAAACCAAGAGGATTCTCAGTGAGCTATCATGTACTGAGAATCAAAAGGCAGTTGTGTTTCAATGATTAGAAATGATACGTAAAATCTATTTGAGTGCAAAAACTTTTGTCACTCCTGGGTGATGAAAATAATGACTAATGTCTTCTATAGTAAAGGGCAATCAGGCCAAACGCAGGAGAAGACAATGATCGAACACAACCAATACACTGCAGCGCAATTTGAAGGATTGAATAAAAAACAGGCAGAGTCATTAGCTGAATTTGTGACAAGCTTGTCACGTAAAGTAAATTAGCTGAAGCAGAGTACGAAGTGTCAATTCTTCAAATGGTAAGTGATAGTTGAAAATAGACATTTAGCGTTAAATGTCTATTTTGCGTAACCGACCGGCTTTGTTCAGCAGATACCCCTTGGATGCAATCAACTGATTTCAGTTCGCCCTAAACCCAATCGTCCGAGTATTCACATACAAACCAATTTTCTTGCCTTCAGCAGTTATTTCTTTGAATGATTCAACGGAAGGGTGGTCAGGAGGTAAAAATGTTTCTTTCCTGTGAAGGATAGGGGGATTGTTAGATTTTGAGTAATCACGCACCATGCAATCGGCTATCCCCAGGTTGACAGAATAGCTTTTTGAAAGAGCAGGATAGGCATAATCAAAAAAATTAGGGTAGCTCAAAAACGATATTTTGAAATTCTTCCGTGAAAGTTTAACCAAATTCCAGTCTTTGTTCTCCAGGAGTTGGCCGTCAATAGTGCTAATGAGATCCTGTAGATTGTCTGGCAGTAAATGGAGAGCGTCTTTATGGACATAGGTATCCATTGGTAATTTCTTGCCAACGGATACCGTTTTGATAGACACAAAATATTCAGCTTTATTGATCAATTTACACATTTGTGACTACACCTTACCATCTCAAATCCACATGGAGTTTTGAAAATCTGCACATCCCTGAAAACCGTTTTCATTTCTTCTGCTAAGACCTGAGCCGTGTACCCTTTCTGAAAGGTACCAGATGATGTGCGAAGGCCGTCCTCAAAGGGTTTAGCCGTCTTCATGAGCTTTTTCATTGTAGATTCACGTGTGGAACGGACTGCGATAATGGCATAGCCACGAGTTACCTGAGCTATCATTTTGATCGTTAGCTCTCTTGTTTTGCTTGGCAATACATTCAATACGTAGCCAGCGTATACAGTGTCATATTGACGGTCAAGGTTCTGAACATATGGAGCGTGGACAAAATCAAATTCGTGGCATGAAGAGGCTATTTCTTCAATTTTAGCGGTATCGCAGGTAGCTTTCCCTTTTCCGAAATTCAGACAATTTCCTGCGATGAGGTTGTTTTTAATTGCAAAGCGTAGCGGGGCTGAAACTACCTTTCTGACAATGGCTGTTTTTCCAGCAATTTTGAAATCATTCTCAAAAGATGCCGGAGACTCTTTTATGTTTTGTAAAATATGCCTGGTTGCGGCCGTTATGTGTTGCAGCATTGTAGTTCCTCTCCGTTTTGATTTGTTGTTATTTAATCTTTGTCACATTTCCCCATGTGATGTATGTATTATAACATTATAGGAGTGTCTGTATCAACACTAAAACACTGTGTTTTAAATTAAAAATCCCTGCTAAAAGCAGGGATTAGGGGTTGCGTGGAGGCGGTTATGTGTTTCGCTTGTTTAGCTGTGATGGTTTACTGAACCATTTCTCGAAATGCCTCATAATCCATGATCTGAGTATTGTTAGCTTCGGCTTTTTTCATTTTTGAAGATGTGCTGCCCAGGTCTCCGGTCACAAGGATTGTAGTGTTCTTTTTGATGGTGCTACTCACTTCAAAACCATGCGTCTCTGCAAAAGGCTTCCAATGTTTGTTACGGGTTTCCGACTTCACAGGGGTTTTGCCAGTGAAACAAACAACTCCATGCAGCTCAACATCTTGATGGTCAACAGTGTTTATTATGCTTGGAAAATGTACTATCAGTTCGTCAATGTACTCAGAATATTCCTGAAGGGTGAGGTGGATCAGTGCAGCCCGGATCTCCCCAATATCATCAATGGCTAACAATTCATTGGTACTCATTTGCCGGAGCTGTGAGAGCGTTCTGTCTTTCAAAATGGTTTGGCTCATTCTGCGGCCTATACCGCTAATATTCAGGCTTGCCAGGATTCTCCAGTCATTAATAGGCTTGTTTTTTACTTGCTGGACAGCGGTAAAAAGATTTTGTGCTGAAATATCGGCAAATCCCTCCAGTTCAGAAGCCTGTTCCACAGTAATGTAGAAAATATCAGAGAGGTTTTTGATATCGTGGGTTTCGATCAATTTTTGAACGGTGGTTTTTCCCAGTGTTTCAATTCCGATACGGACAACGCTATCGTAGATTTGACAGGCCAGAGTGCCACTGCACTGATCGTTGTTGCAGGTCTCGTTCACACCATCAAATATGGTTGGTGCGTTACAGGCTGGGCAAACACCCATTTCAGGTGTCCTTCGTGTCTCCGGCTTATTTAGTGTTTTTAAAAAGCCCGGAATTATTGAACCACACCTCTCTACGCTAATGCGATCACCAATGCAGATGTCCTTTTCTTTGATAAACGCTGCATTATGAAGGGACGCGCGGCGATTCAGGATACCTTCGATTTCCACAGGTTCAATTATGGCAACGGGAGTTATACGTCCTTTGCCAACGGATCTTTCGATGTCCAGAATAGTTGTTTCACCTGTAGGATTACCGAATTTAAGGCTCATTTCGCCATGCTGATGATGACTTGTTGCCCCAAGGGATGCCAGGTATTCCCTGTCTTGTAATTTTACAACCAAACCATCAGCTGGGTAGTCCATTTGCTGAACGGCCTTTGCAAAACCCTCCAGGTCAAAACCCTGTAGTTCTTCTAATGTCATGGTTTTTTGATGTTTTCCAAAAATAACGAAAGTGAGAAATGCTCCGATGCTCTCAATGTTGTCCTCACTCATTACTTGTGCAACACAAGCGGATCTTGGAATTTTATAAGGCTTGCCGTTAGATTTTCTGACAAACAGGTGTTTATGGTCGGCAAATACTGATTTTTTAAGGATAATTTCGCCACGCAGGTTTTTGGTTATCTTTTCTGTTCCTGGAGCATACTCAATATTTATGATGGGGAGTTTGTCTGATATGTCTACTCCCACTAGGCCTCCTTCTCCACTTGTACTCAGGATGCCATGAGAAAGACTTCCTGTGAGACCGTCGTATTTAACTTCAATGTCAAATTTCTCAGTGGATGTACGGGCTATTTTACAAGCAAAGTGAAGTAACTCGTCCACGGTATAAACTTTATCCATGGAATAGCAAGGGGAGTCACCATGACTAACCTTTTCTTTATGGAACCCAATCTTACCAGTTGATGCACCAGCAACCAGCGACAGTCTGTGGGTAAGCGCCAAGCTAAGCACACTCTGTCAGGCGTGAATGTTCCATATGTTCCTGTGTAACATTCCACGGCAGCAACGCCTCGTAATCTTCAAGACATGACGCTACTGGTAATTTGCCCAAGATGTATCGCAGGTAAGCGTATGGTTCTAGCTTATTTACTTTGGCAGTTTCAATAAGGCTATACAGGAGTGCGCTGGCTTCTGCTCCTTTGGGAGTGCCTGAAAATAACCAGTTTTTTCGTCCAATTACGAAGGGGCGGATACTGTTTTCGGCCATATTGTTATCCATGGTAAGGCAGCCATCTTTTATGTATCCAGCAAGTCGTTTCCATTGATTCAATGTATACGCTATTGCTTTGCCAAGTAGTCCTTTCGGTGGGGTTAGCAGGATTTCTTTTGATAGCCACTTCTTGAATTCATCGAGAATCGGTTTAGCTTTATCCTGCCTCATACGATAGATCTCGTCATGCGACCACTTGCCTTTGCGTGCTTCCTTTTCAAGCTTATACATTTTTTTGATATACTTCAGTGCCTTATTGGCAGAGCTGCTTTTGGAGCTCTTACCAAGAGACTTAAGGACATCGTTAAACTTACGTCGTGAATGTGCCCAGCACCCGATATGAACAATACCTTCAATACCATCAAGGAAATTATACCCAGCATAGCCATCTGTCTGTACGTATCCACGGAAGTCTCCCAGGAAAGTCCGGGCAACATCACCTGCTCGACTGGGATGATATTTGTAAATTAAAATAGGTTTTTCAGGATCTCCCCTACGAAAAAGCCACATATATGACTTTGAAGTCGGTGTTCGACCGGGCTCACGCAGCACTTGCAACGTGGTCTCGTCAATATTTACGAAATTTCCTTCTAAAACATCATCTTCGAGTAAGTTCAGCAATGGTTGACACGCTGCGGCGGCCTGCATAGCCCAATTGCACATGGATGTTCGGGATATCTTCACCCCTATCCGAGTGAACTGCTTTTCCTGGCGGTAAAATGGAAGGTGATCTGTGAATTTAGCTGTAATGATATGAGATAACAGCCCAGGGCTGGCAATAGACTTTGGAATGATTTGTGCATGAACAGGAGCAATCGCTATTGTTGCACCATCATCCTGTACTCCCTCACAGCTCTTACACGCATACTTGGGCCGAATGTGGACGATAACCTGTGCCTTAGCTGGTATAACATCAAGCTTTTCAGAACTTTCTTCCCCTATTCGGGTCTTGTCACATCCACAAGCACAGACCTTATCCGCATCGTCGATATCATGAATAACCTCGATCCTGGGGAGATCTTTCGGCAGTGGCTTCCTACCACCTTTCTTGCGGTCATGAGCGGGAACATGGATCTTACCCTTGTCGTCATCTTCTTCGTCTGTATCCGCGGGCTCAGGCATATCGAACAGCCAAAGTGGCTTGGGGCCGTCTTCTGGTATAAATTTTTCGCTTTTCCGGCCATATAGCTGCGCACGAAGAAGGCTGATCTGGTCAAGAAGAATGCCGGTTTCCTTGTCGTGACGACTTCGCAGATCAGTGATCTCTACGTGTAAGTCGCCCACGATTCCCTTTAATACAGCAGGAGAATCAGGCAATGTGGCAGTGTTTAATCCCATACCTGCAAATATAACACAACGTGCTGATATTGCAAGCTATAAGTGTGTTTTGGGGCTCTTTTTTTCACAGCGTATTTGTATACGTTAATCGCTTGTGTGCATCACGTTGATCAATGGATAAACCATCCAACAGCCAGGTCAGTTCACGGCCACGTATATTAAGCACACCTTCCTCAGTCTCCGGCCACAAAAAACGATCCTTTTCCAAACGCTTATGCCAGAGGCAAAATCCATTGTGATCCCAATAGAGAATTTTAACGATATCCCGTTTGCGATTACAGAAAGCGAATAGACTGCCAGAAAAGGGATCCAGTTCAAATTGATCAGCAACCAGGATTGACAAACCATTTATCGATTTGCGCATATCTGTGGTGCCCGGTGCAATAAATACCTGCACAGGGTTGGCCGGCGAAAACATTACCGTGCCTCCAGAGTATCCAACAGTCGGGTCAGGGTGCTGATTGAAAAATTAGCACCGATTTCGACCGAGATCTTCCCGGACAGGTTGATACGCAGATCCATTTGTTCCGTTCGGGAAGAAGACTGCACGGTATTGCTTTTGAAGGGCACAGGAACCAGAGTTGTTTTGATTTTGGGGAAGGCTCGTTCTTTGCCAGTCCAATATGTCATAGCACTATAGGACAAATCATATTGCTTACAGTATTCTTTGCGATTTATACCGCTCTTCTTTTGTGCCTTAACATGGGCCAGCCATTGATGCCTGTTGATGGTCTGTTCGATTTGGTGAGCTGTTGCTTTCATGTGCATCCTCCTGGATTAATATTGGAGTTACATCATGACATGGGAAAGCGATAGATAAAAGATGGGGTTTAATTGGCGCTTACGTCTGTGGTCGCTTGGAGCTATCGTCTTGAGTTGTACCTTGAGTTGATCGAACTCAGGGTCGGAGATCTCAATTTCGGTGTCTGGGTCGTCGTACAGAGCTTGGTGGTAGTCGATTTGTGTTTGTAGTGCTGCTAAAGTCATTTTTGCTCTCCTTGGTTGGTGTTGAATGTTTGTTGTTGGGGTAAATAATAACATGATACAGTTTGTGATGTCAACAATAGAACTGTCATAAGATAAAGTAATAATAGTAAAAAAGGTTGTTGCCTTTTTTCGTAAATGGTAAAATGGATATTAACAACAAACATTCAAATATGGAGAAAATTATGGCTGAAACATTGGTTGATCAAAAACAAATTTCTGGTCTTGTGCGTGAAAGAAATAGTTATCGAAGGTTGCTGGTTCAAAGTCAGTATGCCCTTGGTGTTCTGCGTGACACTCCGATTAATGACGGTAATTCTCGTGGTGAAACTACCCGTAGTTTGGCACAGAAGATTGGTGCTGAGCTAAAAAGCTATGATAGTCAATCAGGGTATGGAAAAATGGAGGGCCATAGTGGGCGTATTGTTCGGCTATAGGCGTGTAGCTGATGCAGGTTCACACCCCATGGTACACGGAGAGCATCATGGGGTGTGAGAGTCTTCAAGGATGTTTGGAGTCAATTCAAAACATGAGTTGCCAAAATTGATTGCAACTCAAAAATATCAATACCTTTTTTGAATTTTTTTGTGATAGACGGCATTGAATCACTGCCTATCCAGATTTTTAATTCCGAATCAAGGTCCACAGTTCCAGCTGTTTCAATGCTGAACCGGGATATTGAGCCATAAGGGATCGACAGATATTCAGTTTTACTCCCCGTTATACCCTGAATATCAATGAGTATGAATCTTTTGTTGGTGAAAATAAATGTGTCCCTGATAACCTCGAAACCAATCTCTATTTGCTCATTTTCGACAAGCAAATCTCCATACCTGTCGGTCAGTTCTTCTGCCGCAACAACACCTGCATTTCCCAACATTCCTGAAAAAATTCCCATTTCTTACTCCTGTTTAAATAATTTGATGTCTTTCCAATATTTTCCCTTTGGCATTCAAAAGGGTTAATTGCCCTTCAATATTACAGTTATATAGATCCTCTATGTTATGAATGTAGGACTGATGATCTTGCGTGTCGTCGAAGTTTTCACCGGTGATATATTTATAAATTATTTGCATCAGGGGGCCTTTCATCAAGAGTTTTCCATTCAGATGAATCGATCCACTTCCTTGATTTTCCATTGGTGATCATCTCCATTTTTAAACATTATTCCAGACGCTTTCGACCAGCCTCTTTCCACAAAAATCCCGTTCAAAGATAGTCTCTGAAAGACAAATTTGTTCGGATTCTTGTTTAGGGTTTTGGATGAGAATTTCTGTTGCTGTTGTACCTACAACTTTGACGCGCAACTTATCCGTGAGGAATTCCAAAACATCAATGTGGCTGGTCACAAGATCCTGGTGAATGTAGGGTTCGATGTGTTTTTCAATTTGCTTTTGAGTGATTTCCATGTTATTCATTTTGCTACCCAGGGAAGGGCGATTGATTCAAATTCCTGGGCACCTTGGCTAATTGCAGCAACGCCAAATTTGTCTGTTTGTGAGAAGATAAAGGGGTCTTTGATCCCCAAAAGTTTCATCGCCGGTTTCTTATCAATTTCTGCTGTTGTAAGAACTATCTTGAGATCTATATTCGTTAAAAGTTCGTTTGGAAAGTGGGACGGCTTCTGTGATGCAAGGATGAGTCCGAGTCCATATTTTCGGCTTTCTGATGCAATTCTGTTTATGGATTGATACGGGTTCTCTTTTTCCTTGCCTTGTGGAAGCACCAATTTAGATTCATCAATAATTACGTATGTATCAACACGCGCTCCCCGGGATTTATCACTGCAATTATCGTATTCTCCACGCAATTTTTTTGCTCGAAAAATTCTACTGAGTAAAATATCCGTAAAAAAGCTTTGAAGTGAAAATGATAAACCAGATATGTCTATGCGATGAAGATTGCCATTGCCTGCAATAGGAGGAAGCTCTGAATGAAATATTCCACTTTCGTATAATGTGCTGATATAGATGCTCAAGGTATCCAACACTCTAATCACATCTTTTCTGGCGTAAAAATCCAGATCAACGGCCAGATCATCTCCAAAGATATCACTTAGAGGTTGTGCAAACAATTTTGAGTTCCTAAATTCTTTCCACATTTCATCCAGCTTGTTAATATCTTTGTCGATCTGTCCGCTTACGGATTCAAGACTGCTTTCTAAATTTGGAATAGAGATTTCTTCGTCTACAATGATCTCGTATTTTTCAAGAATTTCTCTTTTGTTTTCAGACTGAATTATTTTTTGACTACATCTTTCAAATTTTGTGATAAAATCGTAATGAAGACCAGTGCTTACACGCTGAGAGATGGATTTTAGGAGATTGTTTAACTCCTTCATAGTCGGAAGTTCTTTGTTCCATGTATCGACGTCTTCGTCTGTAATCCCAACGCTGTGGTAAGTGTCGATGATCAATTTTTTGAACACTTTTTCTTGCAGGCTTCCAAGATTTGGCATGAACGTTTTCTTGAAAAGCTGAACGATCGAATCACTCTGAACCCTGACCCCACCATTTTTGGGATCTTTTTCAAAATCAAAAGGGTTGATTCCGTATTGTGAATTGCGAGCCGTAATCTCAATGTAGTTTTCCTGGACTCCTGGGACATTTAGATCGCCATGCAGATCAACGACAAACACATACTTGTTCTTGTTCGCCAAATATTTAATAACCTGGCGAAGCAGAGTCGATTTTCCAGCCCCAGAGGTGCCAGTAATGAGTGCATGAGGATTTTTTGTTTTCCAGTCATCCGGATTCCACTCAGATAATTTTGTTGGGTTAAGGTAGCCAAGTCCGAATTTTAATCCTTCGCCGGAAGTCATTTCCTCAACCGAAATAGTGCGACTTGATGTTTGACTTAGTGGTGGTGGAGTCCTATCTTCAAAACCGTGTGCTTGCATATTCATATTTAAAATTTCAGGCCTAGTTGCCATCCCCATTTTGTGTCTTTTTTAAGTACCACGGCAGCTGAAAATGTTTTCGTTTTCCCGTGAAGTTCGTCGAAGTGAATCGGTTTGTTTTGGGCAGCAGCATTAAATATTTCCTCCCCTGCATCGTCATGAGGAATCTTAAAATTGCCAAGGAAACGGGTTATACCGTCTTTCCAGACTGCGAATTTACAGCCCCCATTAAAATTGGTGCAACCGTAAAACTTGTCTCGATCTTGGATTTCCCCCTTTTTACATTCTGGGCAGTTTCCGAGTGTTGCGGGTTTGTTCTTTTTAATGAATTCGCTCATTTTTTTCTTATCAGCTAGAATCTCGTCTGGTAAAGTGACACCGTTCTTAGCTGCTAGAGATTTTGCGTAATCGGCCTGTTTTGATGAAGGTTCCGGTGTATCAGAGGTTGTGATATTCAGATCTTTTTTTAGCTGCTCAATTTTTTCGTGATATGCCAAAATAAATTCGTCAGCGTTCTGCTTTTCACCTTTTTCAATTTTATCCAGGTGATCTTCAAATTCAGCTGCCGACTTAGAACTGGTCAGCCAGTCACAATGCACTTGCGACCATTTATTAATTTGAGAACCGGTTTCTGTGGGATATAGCATGCCATTTTTGATATCCACATAACCTTTGCTTTTCAAAGATCCCACAATGCCGGCCACCGTTGATGGTCTTGCTATTCCAGCCTGATCAAGTGTCGTGATAAATCTTCCGACACCGTATCTGTCTGGGCGCCTGGTGTTTCTTTCGTCTGTGTCGATGGGCATTGGAGCAATGGGCTCTCCAATAGAAAGGTAGGGTAGGGCTTTTTCCCGATCCATAAAATCGGCAACTTCGACTCCCAGGACATTCTTTTTACCAAGGGCTTCCCATCCCTCGAAAAGTTGTTTATTGGCTCGGGCCTCAAAAACAAATTCGTCTGCCTGAATTGTGGCAATACTGGCATCGTAGATGGAATTTTTCATCTGTGTTGCCATGGTGCGATAGAAAATGAATGTATAGAGTTTTTGATGATCCTCGCCAAATTTTTCGCCTTTACGGTTAATGGTTTCGTCCCTTTCTCTCCATAAATTGATTATATTTTTGGGGTAATGGCTTACTTCAAATGATGTTGGTCTAATTGCTTCATGGCCGGCCTGTGCACGTTTTGGCTCATCGAAAAGCCGTTTTTCTGACATTGTGTTTTCTGGGCCAAAATGAGATTGCACGACATTGATAATGTCCCTCACTACTTCCGTGGATAAAAAGAAACTATCTGAACGTATATAGGTGATATATCCACATTCAAATAACTCCTGTGCAATTTTCATGGTTTTATTTGGTAGAAAATCATATAGGTAGAAGCCACTGTGCTGCATTTGTGATGTGATCAGTGGGGGAGGAGGGGAGTGCTCTTTGTTGTCACGCTTAAAATCTGCGATGATATGCTGACAGCTTTGGATTGTTCCTAGAGATGTTTGCAATGCTTCGTAATCATCCTCGAAAAAACGTTGTTTACACTGAGCTCGAAATTGCTCCCCTTCAAATAAGTAATCCGCAACAAGAACCCAGTATTTTTGTGGAGTGTATTTATCAATTCGATATTCTGCCTCACAAATTATGCTGAGCGCTGGAGAAATAACCCTGCCAATTCCACGAGGGGTATAGGCTGAATTTGAATTGCTAAAGTCAATTCGGATAATCTGTGAAAGAGGGTATCCAATTTCTCTATCTATTAATCGTCTTGCCCTTTGCGCTTCGGTAATATGTTCATTTACCGGATTTTTTTGTTGGGCCAGTGCTGCCATGATTTTGGTTTTTGTTATTTCGTTAGAGCTGACCCTTGTGAAATTTTTCAGTTTTGCTCTTGTGATAATGTCTGTTGCAATCTTTTCGCCTTCCCGGTCAGGATCGGTCATTACATAGACTGTTTCTGATTTTTTGGCTTGTTCTGCTATGGCACTGACAATCTTACCTTTGCCTCGTTCAAGAACCCATTTACCCGTAAACTGATTGTTATTTTTAAAAACGCCATGTTCATTTTTGGGAAGATTTGAGATATGGCCTCCAGTAGCCAATACAATCCATTCCCCAGGTTCACTTTCGAGGAATGTGGATATTTTTTTTGCTTTTACAGGGGATTCAACTATGACGAGTTTCATGAAATTCACATGTTAAATTTTGGCTATGTTCGCGTTAACTGTGGAAACTGACCCAAAGCAACATTTAATAAGGACTCAGTGGGAAGTTTTCGGTGTTGCTCTAGGGATCGCCTCCAGCCAAGATAATTGGGTAGGTACTTGGTTGCAACACCATGAAAGCGCATCAGCCAATTTTTAAATCGGCTGTGGTAAGCATTTACATTTTGAATATGGTAAGCGCCTTTGACAACCCTTTGTCCTTTACTGAGATTAACAGTTTCATGGGTAATTCCTTCAGCGTTGCAAAAAGCCTTGTAGGCTCTATGTCCATCGCTTACCAATAATGCATCGTGGTCCAGTGTGAATTTCAAGTGGGTCTCAAGTTGGATTTTACTTACCGGTCCTCTACCTGTAATAAAATCCAAAGTATGCCCTGAACGATCGCGTGCGACAAGAATGCAAACTTGCTCTTTGGAAAGCCCACGCTTGGTCGCGCTACCACCGCGTTTCCGTGGCTTCCGGTTAAGTTTGCGAGATCCTTTATTAGACTTAAGCAGGTATGTTTCATCAGCTTCCGTAATCCCCTGAAGAACAGTCGGGCGATCGAGTTTGAGCCATGTTAAAAAACGATGGCGCCACCGAAAAGAAGTAGTACGATGAAGGCCAACGACTGTTGCTGCTTTACGCACGCTCAAAGAATCTGTAAGTGCTTTAAGATATTGCAGCCATTTGTTCTTGTGGCGAAGACGAGAGAATGGAGTGCCGGTAAGGGCATTGAATGTTTTCTTACAATCCCTGCAACGGTAACGCTGAAGTTTGTTTGCGAAACCATGCCTGTAGTATTGATCATGACCGCAAAAAGGGCAGGCACCATCAACATCGAAACGAGACTCAATAATTTCAACAACCTGGGGTTCATCAGGAAGATGAGAAAGAGTCGTTAGTAGAGTGTTTCGTTGACGGTGATCCATCTGGTTGACTTGGGCAAGCATTTGGATAAATTTATTAGTCTCCATATAGTCCTCCTCTTTTTTGATGGTATATCAAAAAAGATAAGGCCGATGGGGTGTTTTTCATCACTTAACGCGAACATAGCCTAAATTTTCGACGATCAAAAAGGATATCCTCTCCCAACCATGGAAAAACGGTCTTAGGGTGAGAGAGGACGGGGGAGAACTATATATGTCGGAAACTCCATGGAGGTACGGGGTTTGGACGTCCCCATATACCAATTTTTTTTGCTCGGGCTTGCTTTTCGAGGGTGAGCCATTCGGCGCAAAAAGGTTGCTGACAATATTTAGGGGAAACCCAGCAAGTCCCTCTTTGACGAGTTGGCGGTTGATGTTTAGATCGCCAACATGGACAGTGGCAACAATCCTGTCGTAACTTTGTTTGCTTTCAATGTTTTTCAGCAGAACTGATCTGTTATTGAGGAGACGATTTGTGGCCTGTTGAGCCTTTATGCCAAAGGGTTGTCCGACTAATTCCGGAGTATCAATGCCATAGAAACGTATCTTTTTACCACCCTGGTCGGTCCATATTGAAATGGTATCTCCATCAATTACGTTGGTTACTGGGAACTCTTTTGCATGAGCAGAGCTGGTTTGCATAAATAGCAGCAGAAAGGCCGTAATATAAGAAATAAATAATTTTAACAAAGTTCCACTGATCATTTGGTTCTCTCCTTGTGGTTAATGGTACAGGTTCATTGCCAGTACCCATTTTGGCTCCAAATCCTGCCAGATCCGTTGCAAATTTTACATACCTTCTTTTTCAAGTTTTCCCCCTATTTGATGTTACATGCCAAATCTAACTTCGTGCTAATCACGAATATCATTGAGTGAGTCACGTTCAGCTGAATTTAGGTCTGCGTAATCCTCTATGTCGTCCCAATCATTAATATGAGATGGGTATTTATCTCCAAATAATGTCTCGCATACATCTGTAAAGCTTTGACATTGATGCTAAGAAAGCAAATTTGAAGTTGATTGAAAAGGTGTGTTGTTTCCCATAATAGTGTCCTTCCTCATACCGATAGCAAGGCCTTGATTACCAGCAGCGTGTTCCATTGGTTTATGGATTGTCAGGCGTTTCCCTTCTTCCTGACCTGATTGGTATGCTCCAGTATGTATATTGCCTGTATTTGTGGTTTGTGTCTTGACAGTAGGGTATTGATTCTCCCAAAATGATTGAAGCACTTTATCATTAGCTAAAACAACAGCACCAGTTGTTGCGTGGGCAGTGTCGCTCAAAATTTCAGCATTGTCGTGTTGATCATTGGCTCTCATTTTTTGGCTGAACCCCTGCAGGGTACCCATAAAAAAAGATCGTTTTTGCTTGCCAGGTGCTCCGGTTTCCTCTCGGTGCCTCTTCCAGAGGCTATCAAGTCTGTCGTGCATAAATTCATATACGTGTTTTGCCATCGCTAGATTTTCCAGATTACCAACAAGATCCATTGCCCGACTATGACTGTTAGTCTTGGCGTCATAACTTGACGTAACAATCATTCTGCAAAAGAAATGATCCCTGATGATGGCCCCAATTTGCTTTGTCCACACGTCCATTTTTTGCTTGCCGGTTGAAATACGGATATAGTCGTAATCAAGATCGTCAGGTTTAGTGTGCAGCCGGTCAATATTGTATTTGGTGATAAGTTTGTTTGCCCGTTCCATGGCAAGTGAGGCTTCGTGGACGTTGCTTGATTCAGCAAGTGCCAGAAGTTTTTCAATTTTGGTGATTTTGTGTTGGATATGAGGATCCGTTTCACCTTCAGGTCGCATAAACTTGGGGATTACCCCAGCTGCTGATCTATATTGAGGATGTACACCAACCCTTTTACATGCCTCTTGGAATTCTTCTCCGTGTGCTTTAGCGTGAGGTTTTCCCATTCTCTCATCAACAATCTGATGAGCGATTTCGTGCTTTAGCACTTCGGTAACAACATCCCATGTATGTTTTTCTATAAAATTCTTTGATATCCCAATGCTTTTTGATTGTCTGCACCAGTGACCGAGTTTTCTTTTTGATTCTGTTATTTCAAAGTTGGGAGTTTCTAGGTTGAGTTTTTTCCCTTGATTAACAAGCGTATGGTCTTTGGATAACTGGACAATCCATGCGCGTTGTAAATTTTCTGTGTTGGTGGTTGTATCCATGGTTTATGTTGGTGCGTTGAGGGTAACGTGGCTATCAGGAGAATTTGCATGTATAATTTCTGGTATTGCATCTTCTGGTATCGTAGAGTCCTCAATGTGTGCACTGGTTTCTTGTTCTGAAATAGCTTTATACGCAATTGCTAGATATTGAATGAAAAATTCTCGACTCAATGAATCAAGATCTGCTTTTATTTGTTTTGGTGGGGATCCTATTTCACGTTCCAAAGAGTCGGTGAGCCGTTTGGTGGCTGAGTGAATTGGTGAAAAGGCTTGGCTATTGATAGTAACGACTTCTCCTGGGTCGCACAGAAAGGTAGAGGCCAGGAAGTTTTGACAAAGATTGGTGTGGTATACGATAAGAGTAGACGAGGTTTTATTTTTGTTATACAAACTCAGGTACGAGTGGATGTCTGTTCTCATTAGCAACCACAATAAGTGATTTATCCTTTGTTGTTTTGTACCTTTCATATTTCTGCCTTTTACTTTTTGGTTTGGGTTCTGAGTGTAACCCAGAACCCGAGAGTCTTTACCCTTGAAGCTGCCATCGGCCAGATTGATCTCGGCAAGCAGTTGATGTTGTGATTTCCTGTTTTCCGTCAATAATTGCGGCAATTTCAGCCTTCCGGCAAATTTTAGAACCTGCAGTGTAAGGTTTTTGAGGGGTGATATTGTAACGGTTGCCAGAATCTGGGTTTGTCCATGCTGAGGTCTGCCCTGATGGTCTTGTTTCTAATGTTCTGCTAATTTGTTGCTGATCGTACTTGTCAAATTCGTTACCGATCATGTACCCAATGCCTGTTCCAATGGAAGCACCAATCAATGTCGCTTCGGTGCTCCGACCTATGATTTGCCCGAGAACTGCACCTGTTACGGCACCTGCTCCTGCCTGGCCGTTGTTCATGCGTGCGCATCCTGAACAGAGTAATGTCACGGAGAGGATTACGGTTAAAATTGATTTTGTTGAAAAGATCATTATGATCCTCGTTGTGTGTTTGTGGTAATGTTAGTGTTAATATATCCCATATGTTAAAATATTAAAATAAACAAAATAATAGGTATTGACGATATATAAGATAATGAGAGAAAAGTATGTAATTCGTAGTGTTGATGTTATGGAGATTTAGGCCATCCTGTTTCTTCATCAAGGAGAATGTCTGATAAGATGAGTTTAGCCAGTATTATGCACTTGTAGGGGATGCTCCGGTCTTGCTTTTGCTTCTTTCTGTTGTTGGAAGAACAGGAGATAAGAATTGATTTTGTAAATCAAACCCTTCGTTTCTTTGAAATTTGGTGGTTGGCCGTTCTTGATTGTGGATTCACCAGCGTTCCAGGCGGTCACCACAAGTTCCAATCGTCCTCCATAGCCATAGTTGTATTTAGAGACCAGATAACAGGCTAGGAGGATGTTTATAGCCGGATCGTTAAGATGGTGAGATTCAAGGTTTGCCAGTTGTAATTCGTCTACATATTGAAAATCAATTCCACTGTTAGCCAGACAATCAGCCGCTTCTTTTCCTGTGCTGTACAGGATTTGTGTTAAGCCTTTGGCTTTTTTGTGCGACAGGGCTTTAGGGTTACCAGCTGATTCTGCTAATATGAGCGCATTTATGAAATCCGGGTTTACTGTATGGTCAGGCCTAAAGAATTCAAATGAGCAAAAATAATCCACCAAATGCTCGAATTGAGCGAGTCGTGTTAGTTGCTCAGGCGTTGGAGTTTTAGCATGGCATGATGTTGCCTGACCAAGCATGAATAATGTTACTATTAGCCACAATACGATCAACAAAAGGGGCTGATGGACAAGGTGTTTTGTGTTGTCTGAATTCATTTTACCCCCTATTTTCGAAAGCAATTTTAGTTTTGTCTTCGTGGTTCATTAACGTATCGAGCATTTCATAGGTGTATTTCCAGTTGTATTCTGGAAAGTTTTCTTTGGCATCCTCCAGCTTTTTGTCTAGCGTTTCTTTTAAAATTGAAACCACTTTTTTTGCGTGTTCCCCAATTCCTTCCACTGAAATGAACAGGAGGGCGTCGATGATGTCAGCAAGTTTGACAAGGTATAGAAACTCTGGATTTTCCTCTTTCATTTTGAGTTTCATCTTGGTTAGCCAAGGGGCGATTTCTTCCTCAACTTTGTCCAGAGGGTTCACAATGCCTTCTTCCTCACAGATCATGTTCATATGCGCCTTGAGCGGAGACGGTTGGTCGCCTGCGAGAATTTCTGGGGTATCATGAAGAGATGCATACTCCATTATTTGCAACATATGAGAGTCTGTTAGGCTGTCACCAATAATATTTTTAGCTAAGTGATTTGACATTCGAGTTACCATCCAATGGTGCTCAGAAAGGCTTTGGGGGCGCAAGGTTCTTACTGAATGAAAACGGGTTACGTGCCCGCATCGTGTGAGGTCTGCTAATGTTAATTGTGGAAGTCTATGTCCCATGATCTCTCCTTTTTTGTTTTTTGGTGATGTTGTTGTTAATTGATGTATTATACCAAATAATGGTAAATGTGAAAACATAAGAAATGACCAATGTTGAAGGTATAGACAGTAATAGTGTTATTGGTGAAATGATGAGAATGATTAAAATGACAGTTGCGTGAATGTTTGTGGTGGTGTATTTCTTGAGTAGTATACTCTTCTCCCCTACCCGTGATCCATTATCTTTGGTGAGCGGGTTTTTCTGTTATTAGCAGTTGCTAAAAAGAGTCCTGCGGGGTACGGTAAATGAAGCAACAAGCATACACCTTTTCTTGGAGGAAGCACATGGCCGTTTTAAGTAACGAAGTAGCAGAAGGGAATTTTCAATGGACAACCGAGCAAGATTTTGGGGAGTTTTTCAAAAAATCTCAGGCTGATCTTGATGGTTATATTGATAAAAGTCACAACCTTTCCGAAGGTGAGGTTGTTGGGGGTGTTGTCAAATTTCAAGTCGCTGACGGGTATGCCTTTTATAAGGTACTTGGTGATACTCCTCTTGTTTTCAACATATACCATTCGGGGACGGATATGAGATACCAGAGGCCCATATTCGTGGTTTAGAACTTGATGATATTGAGCAACTACTTGAGCATGAGAGACAATTACATACAATGTTTTCCAGGATTCCAGAGAATGGAAAAGAACTTTTTGTTAATCGTTAATTTGGAGGTTCACTATGAATAAATATGAATTTCAAAAAGCCTTTGAAGTCGCTGAAAGTGACGAAGATTTAACCCATGTTGATATTGATTCCATGGTTGGGTCTTGACGTTCAAGGATCCGGGTATGATGTTGGTATATCTGGTCGTGGGATTGTTGTTCAAGCACCTGGCATTGACATTGAAGTGAGTAGTCGAGGTATTTTTGTTCGGTAGGTTCTCTTAATTCATTCAGAGATCCTTTCAGGATTTTAATCACAACCGCTGTTCTGCTTGTCAGGATTGGCGGTTTTTTAGTTTTGGAAAGCATTGATTCTTAATTGAACTGATTTGTCCTTTGTTTGATCAAAAGTGTGGCAGCTTGCTGGTGTCTCACCGGTGCACACGGGTGCGCGCAACACGTCCCTCAAAACAAAGTTAATTGTTGAGCAGATCGTATCCTGATGTCCATATTTGTGAATTCTAAATATTTTTCTGGCAAACAAGATAAGTCAATGATGGCCTCAACGAATTTGAGAAACATTAAAGCTTCGTCTGTTGAGGAAAAGGGAAAGAAGTATCTGGTTTTCTTTTTTTTGTCGTGAAATTCAGTCGAATAGATTTGCTCAATTTGGCCATTATCAAGATCTGTGAATTTATAATGGATTATGTTAGCCTTGGAGGTCTTTTTCAGGCATTTCTTTTGTGAGTATTGAAAAGCAGGCATTTACTCGTTCATGGCTCCCATTAATCCATCTCGAAGCTCTTTACCCACCTTGAAAAATGGCAGCGATTTCTTTTTGACTTTTGCGTGCTCACCTGTTTTAGGGTTTCTGCCGGTATAACCTTCATACTCCCTGATAGTAAAAGTGCCAAAACCACGAATTTCAACGTTACCTCTGTTGACCAAAGTATTGGTCATTTCATTTAGAATCACATCAACTGCCAGCTGGGCGTCTTTAATGCTGCAGCCTGGTATCTCATTGGACATTTGTAGGACTAAATCTGATTTGCTCATCTTTTTCATATTGTTCTCCTAACGGGTTGTGTTTTCATAGGGTCTTCTATTTTTTAAGAAGGTGGCAACAGTTTACTTCTTCAATTTCCGAGTCTTAATAAAATGATGAACCGCAGTGTCAGTGCAGTCAAATGTCCGGGCAATACTTTTAATACTTGTTCCATTTTTTAAAAGAGCCCCAATTTCACTTTTATGAGGATCCAGCATACTTGTACTAAGTTTCCCGTCTGGCCTCCCTCCTTTGCGACCTGTTTCTTTAATGGCCTTTTTGCTTTTGATCGTCTTTGCGGCTACCAGTTCGCCTTCCGTCTCTGCCAGTAATGTAATAAGAAATCCATGTTGATCATTTGACAGACAAGTAGAATTCTCAATCAGCTGAATGGAAACGTTGTTCTGCAAAAGAGTATCTATGAGGAAAATTGTGGAGCTAATTGTTCCGCCAAAGGTTGCCAGGTTAAAACAAATAAGTTGATCATCAGGCTGTAATTTGTCTATCAGGTTTTCACGCCATTTTCTTTTGCCGGCCCGGGTGAGGTCAGGTTCAACCTGAAACCAGTTTTGCGGGTCAATATTGAATCCTTTGTCTGTGATAGCAGTTTTTTGTGCTTCCACATCCAGTTGGGTGTACTCGTGATTTTTAGTGAGACCGTAGGTTGTCATGGTGTGATGTTTTAAAATTTGATATCGGATTATTGAGTTTTGACGCACGTTCAAGATCCTGCAGCCGGTTTCTTATATCAACGCTGTCCTGCAAAATATCTCGCAATAGTATTTCACTTACCGGATCTGCTATTCCATGGGCATCCTGAATACTTTTGGTGAGCGCAGTGCTGTTCTCGGAGGCTTTGGTCATTGCTTGTTGTAATTGTTCCATTTGTTGTGTCCCTCATTTGCGATTCATTGATGAGATGCAATCATTTTGAAAATAATATCTCCTCTGGGTACAAGATCGCTGATGCGAGAGAGATCAACCCGCTCATTACTATCTATCCCTACAGGACAGGGGTGGGTACTCTCGTTAAGCGCTTTGATAACTTTTTCCATTATATCTGGAGAAGTTCGTGTTTCATGCCACTGGATCATTCTTTTTTGTAAAAATAGCAATTCGGCGTATGTGTGCTGATCGGTTTTGGTTGTTCCCTCTGTTGATTGTTCCATTCGTTGTTTCCCTGATTTGAGGTGCATCAATGAGCATCAAATTAATCTTGACGCTCATATTTTTGAAAAAATGACGATCAAAATATTTTGTTTCTCAAACATCACCGTGTACATTCGGATCATATGAAGGTTCTAGCCCGAGTTCTTTTTCTCTCTTGAATTGCTTCAAAAGACCTTTGTATTTCAATTCGTTCTGGTGCTCAAGGCCATTATAGGTGAAACCGTAGCCTTGTTTGTCAAAAAGTTCATCTTCGAGCTGAGCCAGGCTTGTGAGAACGTGTTGGCAAAATTTGATTCCGTATGATTTGTTCATGGTGCTAAGAGTTCCATTTTTATTCTCTTCCCACAATCAACACAGGTGGCAGTTTTTGACTGTGACACTCTTACACAATCAACAGAAAATTCATTCCCTATCTGATTTTCTACCCAATACCGTGGAAGGTGTTTCGTAATGTTCTGGTGAACTGGTATCCGTAGCTCCCTCCACAATGGGGGCAGCAATCAAGTTCTTGTTTTAGAGGGTTGGTCGGAAGATCATTTATGTTCCTGATTACCACTAAAGCTCAGCTTTTGCTGATACTACGTGTAGGAGCTCGCCCCTGCGAGCGAATTCTTCTGTAATACTGATTGTTTCGCTCGCAGGGGCGAGCTCCTACAGTTAAAATTTACAGTTAGCTGAGCTTTGATGGTAATCATGTTTATGTTTTGGTTTGGCTCATTGGTGATCTCTACTCCAATGCTCTTTCAAATGTAATGCTATCCACCAACTCCCAATCAAATGGAAATCTTTTTGTTATTACCGGCATTATTTCCTGGAGGATCGATTTAATGGCTTCGCTTTCCCAGGAGTTGCATTCACAATGAATATTCAGGTAACCATCAAGGCCGTTAATATCGTAGGAAATGTCATGCATCCATGATTCATGGTGTTGCCCAGCTGGGACTTTTAAGAAACCAATCCCTCTCTGTTTTGGGATTAGCAGCTGGAGACCAGGAGAAACCCAGCAGGAAACTAATATTTTAGCTTTTGAAGTTATGTTCATTTTTCTCCATGTTCGAGACTTCAAAACCACGATTGATTGAGGATGTTTTAGGCCCCAACAATATGACATTTTTGCGTGTGATAAAACTCCTAATAAAACTCTTTTGATAGGAGGTTAGTGGGTATTTCTGTTTTGACAGCATATCGCTCATGTTAAACCTTATGTTTAATTGATTTTCAAAATCCTCAAGTCCAGATTGGAGAACGCCTCTTTTCGCTCCTGGGCGCTCAGTTGATTGGATATCATGGGAACAGAGATTTTAAGATCGCTCTGTACCATGAGCTTTTTGGTGATACCCTCAAACCCCGGTCTGATAACAGTCAAAGTATGGTCCCCCTGAACAATTTCTCCACCCTCCACAGGACTTGAGCCAAGAAGGATTCCATCAATCTCAATCATGGCCGGATCAGCACTGGTCGCCACCCAAATCTTATGCTTGATGCGATCGTAATTTTGCAAACGACCACTCAAACCTTTTTCAAGACCGGGAATGGCAGAGGAAATAGCCTCTGAATATAGTTCCAGCAAATCATCTTCACCAATCTCTGTCTGAACACTACTTGTCTGCCTAAATTTACGTGAGGCTTTTCCTTCCTCCATGGCAAGCACTCTTCCGTCCTGTGTATCAAGAGCCTGGATCATTACACGAAGTTTAAGATCAATGAATTCTGTCTGCCAACCACCCTGGGTGACTATTTGTTTAGTGGTGGACAACGCAATAAGGCTTCCCCGCAGAATTGCATCACCATTTAATGACCTGGCTGCAGAAAAGAAAGATGGTCTTAAGGGAGTCTTTCTTTCCTGAGTAGCAAAGAAACCGCCAACAGGATCAGAGCCGTCGCGTGGTTGGACTTGCTCAATTTGTCGAACAAAATCTCTTCTGTCGATCAAAGTGAATCCCTGAGAACCGAGAAGGGCATTCTGAAGAAAATAAATTCCTTTTTCTGAGAATGTCTTTGAATTTATTTTGCCGGTCAGGTTGTGATCTGTGGTGCCACCGGTCTCGTCTATGAAGTCCAGAGTGATGACTTTGAGCGGCTGGGCTTGTGAGGGCAGGGCCCAAAGGAGAATGATTAGAATTGTTTGTATGATTGGTATTGTTTTTAGCATTGTTCTCTCCCTGGTAGTTATGTTTGGATCTCGAATATGCGGATGATTCAATTAGATTTTTCCCCATTCCTTTAGGCATGGCAATTTATCAACTCTGCGGTACCGTGCAGGAATCTCGAAAACCTTCCCATCTTTTTCAGTGTATATCGCACACATCCATTTAGGATCCTGGCCGACAACATCCTGATCTTTGTTTGCAGGTATAAGGTCGATTTGTTCCTTTCCAACAATTATACTGAAAGGCGAGTCAGAGTGATCTTCAAAGAGTATCTCCAAGGCATCTCGGCCATCATGCTCTGCCATTGCTCCACGTGTTATGATGGCAAGCACTCCGGTTTTCATGTCGGTCAACCAATGCTTTCTAGCGTCAGGAAGCAATAACCGGATGCAGCCTGCGTTGGTTGACAAAAACATATAGCCGACCTTGGCCTGTTTTGTTTGCCAGTAGTTCGTGTTGACTAACTCTGCTCCGTTGTTTTCAATTTCTATTAGGTCGGTTATTTTTTCTCTTTCGGTTGTTATGCAATTGGTTCGACAATTCGTTGAACAATCCTATTTTGTTTATCAGAGTCAAGTTGTGAGTACCATTCAAAGAAATTACCGTTTATTCTTTTGCCTCGTTCTCTGTGAAATATGTTCGCTCTGTCGGCTTCGTATCCATGGGCAATACCGTCAATCTCGATAGCGGGAGTGAACTCAACAAACCTGGCAACTTGAAGAAGACATTCAGAGGTTGGTCGAAAGGAATTGTTGGTCTCTTGATGTTTCAAAGCTGTATTACTCATATCTGAATATTGGTGTTAACTGCATTAATTATATGCTATTGAGTGATGTCGCGCCATATTGAAGCACCATGTTGTGCGATTAATGACAATGAGAAAATGTTGTTTTGACAGATCCATTAGGCAATGCCCATTCTGTAGCTGCATCAAAACTGCAATCATCCTGGTTTTCAGTGCATTCCCTTGTCACCCAGTTATCTAAAACTTGTTTTTCACCGGTTGCCTTGGCTTTCGCAAAAATAGCATCTTTATGTGCTTTTTTTGTGCTGTTGTTTTCGGCTCGTTTGGCTGTTTTTTTGTCTGAATATTCTTTACACTCGGCTACAATGGCTGCTTCTTCATCTGGGGTGATGACCCACATGATAGATTCGCCACTACCATACGAGTATCCGCTGGTCTCACGATCAGTGATCTTCTTTGCGGTTTTGCTATGCTTGATTTTGACTTTCACATGATGAGCGATGATGCTACCCATGACAGCCCTTCCTTTTAGCCAGTCTGCATATTGCTCTTGTTTTTCTTTTGGTTGCAAAACAACGGTAGTGATCTCTTCGTCCATGTTGTAGTGGCCGCTTTTGACCAGAACACGGAATTGCTGAAGAGACTCTTCAAGAGCCAATCTGTTATTCGCACCGTCAGAATGTTTTTGTTGATTCCGGAGCGTTTGGTGTTTTCCAAAAAGTAATGAAAAGCGAAGTGCAGATGAAACTCGATTTTGACGCCATCATGGAACGGTATCAACACTATGCTTATTTTGGCAATTTTGCCCTTGTGATGCCTGATTGTATTAGTGATCAGAAAAAAACCCTTGAGCTTCAATTTTCCTATCGTCGGGCAATTCAGAATTTGATTAACCTGGGTGCTGACGTGCTGGTTCCGATTCAGAAGGGAAGAAAGAGTCCATCTGAATGCTGGCGCATCGTTCGAAAAATGTTTGGTTCCGGTGTTAGGGTTGCTATTCCAAGCAATAAAGCAGCATTTAGTGGTGCAGATATCGAAGATTTGCTGACCTGTAATAACCCTCCCAGGAAAATCCATTTGCTCGGGTTTACCCATGCAAGTCATAGTTTTGTCACCAAGGTTGCACACCTGAAAAGTCTGGTAAGCGATATAGATATTTCCTGTGATGGAAACCGTTTGCGCGCGATGCTGGGAGAGGGACGAAAAGTTACGGTTTCTCAGCGTGAGCTCAATTCTGTGATTGGGGAGATAATTGCTGAATACTCTACTGTTGATGACCAGAATACAGACCAATGGGATACAATTCATTGTCAGTTAGGCCAATCTCTTTCTGTTTATCAGTGTGTTGAGGTTTCAGATACTCTTTTGATGTACGATTTTACCTTTGATGATCTGGTAGCAGCTGTAGGGCAGGGGGAGTTGATGGAGTGGCTTGAAAAATTGCCTGGGTTTGGAAATTACCCTGAAGATGAACTGTATAAGTTAGTGATGGCATGGGAGTCAAGAGCGACAGTATCTTGTTTTGCAGATCATGAGGCATTTCAGAATGACATGGATTCCTTTTTCCCAGAAGGATACACATTTTGTCCTGTGCCTGCAGGCGTAGCAAGGGTTATTGTGGTTGCCCAAACGGCAGTAGAGGTCATTCCGCATGTTCCTGTGCAACAATCTATGTTTGGGATGTTTCGGCTTGCATAGAGAAAATTCAAAAACAACAAATATCAGGAGTTACAATGCAAATATCACAAATCACTTTTAGAAACTGGAGGCCACAAGGGTTTACCATCAGACACTCTCATGTTAGGCATAAAATTTCTGAAGAGCAGGCCAATGAAATTATGGAGCCAATTTTTGAACGCGCTGGTTTTTCAGCACAGTTTATTTCAAATAAAGGCATTATCAGGTTGATTAAAGGTGGCAGGGTAGATAAGGCCCAGGAGCAACTTGATACAATATGGTCGATCTGTGGTAGTGATGCTGTTGCCACTGAGAAAAAAGAAGCTGAGGATGCCGTCAGGAAAAAGGAAGACATTGATAAGCAAAATGCTCTCATTGCAGCCCTATGGGAAAGAAGGGATGCTGTGGCGTGGATTGATATGCAATTAGCTGAAGCTGAAATGAAGGACCATAATAAGCTCTGGCTGGCAAAATATCTTAAAGGAGAATCTGATGAGGTTTGCCACCATGCTGTTACCTGGAAATGGCTTGAACCTTTGGAAAGGATTAGTGCCGTGAAGGGTGAAGGTGAACAGAGAACAATTAATTTTGAGTTTTTGCGGGAGTTATTTGCGGTGAGTTATGATTTTGGCGATACACAATAACATTATGCGACATTCGTCGCTTGATCCCTCTTTGAGAGTAAAAAGAATTGAAGCTATTTTGTGGCAAATAAAGAAATTAAACATGGTGTTTTAAAGTTGCATAAATGGGTTGTAGGAGGTACGATAAAGAAGTCAAATAAGCGCAGGCAATGAGCAGGTATATGAAGGATATAACAAGAAAAGAGATCGTACATTCGACATCACGATCTTGGAAAAAAGCTCAAAAGAAACGCTGTCGTAAAATCCGTAGGCAGGCCGATAAGAAGGCCTGTCGATGCTAAAAGGTAAGTCACATGAAAACAATTGAAGAACTTTTAACGCTCGTTGAAAAAGATGGTGACACTCAGGGAATGACCGCTGCTGAGCGTAAATTTTACAATGAGTGGATAGCCGATTACAACGCCAACGAGCAAGATGTGTTTCAGCGTGCAAACGCCATGTGCAACGTATAATAAGGAACCCCAAAAATGAAAAAGAAAAAACAACTCAAGAGTGGTGGCGATCCATCTCCGTATGACGGGCCGATAGAGAGAGTAGATGGTGTGAGGCCATACAATCGTTATTTGTGGGCCACTGAGGATTGGTGGGCAAACAGGGAGCTTGACGACAGGTTTTCAAGCCGGTTTCATTTTGGCATCATTGCTTTATCTGACGGTAGGTTCTCTGTAGAAGGGACAGTTACGGCGATTGAGGAGAATAGTTATGGTGGCGAGCTGTGTGTTTTTGAAACAAGAACGTTGGCGATCCGGATTGCAGCTGCAAGATTGATCGTGCTTGCCCGGGCTTCTAGGGACTGGGACGGTGGGTTGAAAGGTCTGAGGTTAGCTGAGTTGATCAACTGGGTTCGTAGTGTGGTAGCCAAGGAAACTGGAACACCAGTGCGGAAGCCTGTGGTTATCAAAGAACCACCACAAGAACGTCCTTCAACGGGGTTTCCATTGTTGGATCTTATTCATAGCGTTTAATGATGCAGGCACGGTCAATGCTGTTCCGTGTTGTATCACTGGAGGAATTGTGAAAAATTTAAAGAAAAAACTCGATTATTTCTGCGGCAAATACGGTTTGGCAATTTTTGGTTGTAGCCTTGAAGATGCTGAGATTTTCACCATTCAGGAGCTTGAGGCCTTGAATGCGGATGGGCTAGTCTTAGATTCATTTGTTGCTCATTGGAAAATGCACGACAAGTCTCCTGTTCAACCAGGACCAGAAAAACAGGTGTTCATGGTGTGGGACAAGTCATATTTTGACTTTGCTTTGCAAATGTTCCCTCGTGACGATCAGGTTTTTGGAAAGTTTTGTTGTGTTGACCAGGACGATCTCAAAGAGCAGCTGCGTGATGTTGGTCATCAGGTTGAGGATTGTCGGTGGGAGTGGTGGGCAGAGCCCGAGTCAACTCTTGGGGAATCGGTGTCGCTAAGGAAGCTGAGAGAAATATGAAAGACGAAAATAATACAAATGATATGGACAATACCCTTCCGATTTCATACACTCCTGGGCCTTGGACGGTGGTACTTGAGGGGTACCCTCTTTACCAAATCAGGGAGGATGGTGGCGATCAAATGTGGGTGGCAACAGTTGTTGATGGGCTCAATGGAACGAGCAAAGGAAATGCAGCTTTGCTGGCTTCAGCACCAGAGATGTTTTCTCTTTGCGAGGATCTGCTTCACCAGCTATCCACAGATAGCGATCTGGACGAAATAACCGGTGCTGAAAAATACGAGGCATTTACAGATAGATTGCGTGTGATTGTCTCTAGAATTTCAGAATAAATGACCGTTTTCTCTGTCTATTATCGTTCCGTAAAAGGGTGCATGCGGTACAATAAGAGAATGGTTAAGCGAAGGTCTTTTATTCACTTTATTCGGGTGATTCTATGACTTCTCAGGTTGCACAAAATAATCGAGTGTACGCCAACGTGATCCACAATGGCCTGTATCGGGAAACAATAGGTTTCTCAAGTTCTGCCTGTACTGGCGATCAGATTACTCTTGATAGTCAGGAGTTTGATTTACCGGATTGTGATGATTTGTATCTTCAGGATATTGACAGAAAAAAATATTTGAAGATTGGCCTGTCGGGTTGTGGGCGCAAGGTTATTTTTCAGAATTCTACTATGGAAATCTAAAATCAAAAGGATGATAATCGTGGCTAAAACAGTGCAGATTGAGGGTGTGACCGTTGGTGTTGGAGACTGGGTAGGGTTCAAGAGCGATGTTGAGCAGGGTGGTCGAGTTAAGGCCGTCCGTGGGCAACAATTGTTGCTGGAAAATCCTGACGGTTTTGAGGGAGGCTATATAGGTGGTCAGACGGAACATTACGAAGATATTGACCGTTGCTGGGTGGATTAGTTGTTTTCAGGAATGAGGTGTCAGTGTGATTGAACTTAACGGTAAAAAATTTGCTGCCAATGAAAATGAATTTACTGCTTCGTTGTTTGAAGGTTCAGGTACTTGTGTTGGCTTTTATCGGGTGAATAAGCGCACCATTTCCCTTTTGAATCCTCAAAAAGAAAAGGTTGGTGTTATCACTTGCCACAGGGTGCTTGCCAAGGCCACTAAGCGTGATGAGGGTGGCTTTTGGCATTCTTATGGTGATATCAAAGAGGTTGGGAAATACGAGAGCTACCTGCAAGAGACACAGGAAATTCAATCTGTTTTGCAGCGTTTCAATATTCAAGTAAGGAGAAGGTAATGTCAGATATAGAAACGAATTATATCGAAAAAATTTCCCGATGTTGATGTTATTGTATTACGTTCTGGAATGCATATCGGAATCACTCAGGAGTCGATTTGTTTGTATCGGAAGGAATTGTTTGCGGATCTATCCGACTGTATTACACGCAACGATCCGCACGATCGAACACCTGACGGTGCTCAGTTTTTTTAAATTCAAGAGTATGGCTCCCAGGGAGCAAGCGACTCTGATGTTGTTCATCCGGTGTTACTAGGAGGCTTAGATTATTCGGAATCTGACTAATGGAATGTTTTGAGCAATTCTGTTCTCTGGTGGTGTTGAGGGTAAGCAGTGATTAAAGATAAAAAGGTAAAAAGATAAAATGATAACCAAAGCAATAATGTTCGCCAAAGAAGCGCATGCCGAACAAGTCAGAAAATATACCAATGAGCCCTACATAACGCACCCAATGGCCGTTGCTGGTCTGGTTGCCTCTGTTACTGACGATCAAGAAATGATAGCAGCAGCGATCCTCCATGATACGGTTGAGGATACTGATGTAACAATTTTTGTTGTTCGGGATATCTTTGGTGATCGTGTGGCCAGCCTGGTGAGCGACTTAACCGATGTTTCAAAGCCAGATGATGGAAACCGGAAAACCAGAAAAGCCATTGATCGACAACATACTGCCCAGGCCAGCAAAAATGCTAAGACCATCAAATTGGCCGATTTGATCAACAATACAAAAAATATTTTGTCGTTTGATTCCAAATTTGCAGCGGTTTATATGGAGGAGAAACGATTGTTGATTAATGTGTTGCAGGGTGGCGATGAGAAGCTTCTTGCTTTGGCAACGTCTATGGTTGATAGTTATTTTGCCTCTCAGAATAGTTGAATTGCGGACAGGTATTGCTTTCAAATAATGATTGTGTTTGGATCTTTATAATAAATATTTTGTAACCCAATAGGAGAAAAAGGAAAAATGATAAATCGCATTCTGTATATCTGTGTGGCCTTCTTTTTATTTACGACAACTGCTTATGCCGGCTCATACAAAGTTATGACCTGGAACCTGGAAGATATGGATATCTTTGACGGTAATGGCTTTGAGCGTATCCCTATACATTTGAAAATTGAAAAAGCAATTGCAAGCACCATAAAAAAAATAGATCCTGATATTCTATTCATTTCTGAATCACCGTCGCTCGTTCATCTTCAATATTTTGTGCAAACCCACCTTTTGGATTATCAGGTCGCACACGTGAGACAACAAAAAGGAAACAGGAAATATGCCGATGGAATGGCTATGCTTGTCAGGAGTGGTCTGGAGATTCATAGTATCAATTTGGTTACACCACCTGTCCCGGGATCCAAGAGAAGTGAAAAAGCACGTTATATGGATTGGAGTGCCAGAGGTATTATGGTCGCTCAGATAGAAGATTTTGTTGTTGCCGGCGTTCATCTGAAGAGTCCTGGTGGGAGAGATAAAAAGAAGGTAAAGAAGGCATTGATAAAACAACATGGCCAGGCTCAGGGTGTTGAACAATATTTATCTGTTATGGATATGCCAGTGGTGCTTTTGGGAGATTTTAATGATGGCCCAGGCTTTGGAGATCTTGAAAAAGAATATGGCCAGCCGGATACGTTGTCTGTGTTCGACAAAAAATTCAAATGGGCGTCAGGTTATGAGGGCACTCATGAAGGTGGGTACAACATCGATCATATTTTTGTAAAATCTGGAAATATTGAGAAACGTAATTTGGTTACTGTGCCATTTTCTATCAGCGATCATCGGCCGGTGTGGTCTGTTGTGTCTATTGATTAATACATATCCATCGCAAAGCAAAAGGATCACTATACAATGATTACCCTACAACAGCTAGAATCATTCCTTTGGCAAACAGTTGCTAAGTTGCAAATAGTGTAATGCTATTTTTGAATTTTGTGACAAAAGACTGTAACGCACCCAACTGCTTGAACTTACATGCCAAAATGACGGTTTCTAAAAACTAGCAAATTGGGAGTTTTTTGTAAAAAATAAGATTGTAAAACCTATCCCGCTTATCATGCTGAAATAAAAAGAATATGAGCGTTACACTATTTGCATCTTAACAAACAGCAGACATCCTCATAGGGAACATGGATGCTTCTGAATACAAGGACTATATCTTTGGTCTGCTCTTTCTGAAACGGTGATCTGATGCCTTTGAGGAAGAACAGGAAAAGGTCATCAAAACCTATGTAGACAAAGGTAAGAGCCTTGCTCAAGCAAATAAATTCGCTCAAGACGAGGATGAGTATAATACCTTCTTTGTCCCTGAGAATGCTCGTTGGGATCATCTCAAGAACCTCAAGCATGATATCGGTGCTGAACTCAATAAGGCAACAGAAGCTATAGAAGAGCACAATCCCACTCTGGAAGGTGTGCTGGTATCCATAGACTTCAATATCAAGAATAAGCTCTCTGATAAGAAACTGCGTGATCTGCTGTCCCATTATTCTCAACATCGTTTAAGGAATGAGGACTTTGAGAAACCAGACATGCTTGGAACTGCTTACGAGTATCTGATAAAAAAGCTGAACAAAGATAATGTTGCCATGCTACGGCAACGACGGGCTGAGGGGGGTGTTGATCAAAACTCTGATGAAGGATTACAATCTCTCAAAAGCAAGCATCTACCGCTACCTTGGGGGTGAGAATACCGAAACTAATAGTTGCGACTAATTTTCATAATATACTTTTTTGGGCGTTGTGCGAAAATACCTTTATTGAGAAACAATCTCCGTAAATAGTTCGTACACATTTCTTCGGTGTCCGATAAAATAAACCATTATGGTTTTGCCCTGAATATTTGTTTTGTAAATGATTCGATATCGTTTGAAGCTGTATGATTGGTAACCTGCCAATTCTTTCTGAAGGTCTTTGCCAAGATAAGGATTTTTCTTTAATTCTTTCAATGCTTCTTTAATCATTTTTTTGATATCAGGATGGAGCTCAGGTAGGATTTCAAAGGCGTACTGAGTGAAATTAACTTGATAAAGCATCAAAAACCTCTTCTTCGTCAACGATCCTTCCAGCGTGCACATCTTCAGCAGACGTTTTTAACGCTGCTACGGCTACTGGATCAGAAAGGATGTCTATTGTTTCCAGTAATCCTTCATACGTTTCCATACTTAGCAAAATCGCTGCCGGAACACCATTTTTTGTAATAGCAATAGTGTCAGCTTTATCGTGTAGCGAACGCACCATGTCGAGTAATTTTGTTTTAGCTTGGGTTATAGGAACATAGGTTTGAATAGTTGTCATAAGTCAACCTCGTAGTCTTTTGAATTGTTATATGGTCACAATAACAACCATCGATAAAAGAGTCAAGAATGGGGTGGTCATAAATATGACCATTATAGGCTTTCAATTGTGCTTTTCGAAATGACAATAACAACTGGTTGTGTGAAAATGTGATTTTTTGTTTTTTAGTCAGACATCATTGTACCAGCTCTTCAAGAAGCAATCGACACTGTTCTTCCTGTGCCTCTTCTCGACTCAGCTGCAGGAGTAAAGCGTTAACTTGCGGGTGCCTGATGAAATAATAAGGAAATTGTTTTTCACCAAAGGCCAATTGTCTCAGCCAAAATTCTCCAGGTTTGATCTTTCCGGAACATCCAAAGCGAAGTTCGTTCAGGTATGTCGTAAGGGGGATATCTTGAATTCGATCCTCGAGAACTGCTTTTTTCGCATGCAGTTCTTTCCTTTTGACTGATTGTGCTGAAGGCATTGCCAGTTTCTCAAGATCTTCTGCAGGAGCTGTTTGCAGGGCTCGCAGGGGAACGCTCTCTTTTTTGCTCTTGTATGGAGCTGCCTGTCGCCCGATCTGAGGTTCTTGGAGTGATTGGCCTGCACTATCCTTTTCAGCTTCTTCAAGGAGAATGCTGTCATTTTTCAACTTACTTTTCCTTTCACTTTCATATGAAATGGAAGGGGAGGGCAAGAGGTGTTTGTCCATTATCGGCTGATGACTGACATTTAGAAATACAACGATGCTGGCTGCTGCTGCCAGGGCAGACCCGGCGTAAGAAAGGAAGCGTCTGTTCAGGTGAAGAAGAGAGGTATACTTTTTCTCTTCCCGGGTTTCAGCAATAGTAAACCACTCTTCAAAACAATTCTCGCATTTGCTGACATGGGCAAGTATCTTTTCTTTCTCTTCCCCATTGATTTTACCCTCAACCAGTAGAGCCATTTCTTCCGGCAAGGGGCAGTTATCCATTTTTACATCTTCACCCTTTGCGGCCAGAACCATAAGGGCTGTTTTCCTGTTTGCCTTTTGGCTTTTATTGATGGGGATGCGCGTCATTATCCGCTTCAGGCGCCCATGAACCTGGAACCTGTTTAGATCAAGCATTCTTCCAGCCTTAGCCACCGGCATATTTTTTTTAAAGCAAAGCGTCAGGAGTAATGTTTCTTCAGGCGTCAAAGCAAAATCATGATCGAGGATCCGGGCCAGGTTTTGTCTGATAGCTTTATTTTTCGTTCCATTTTGCTGGTTGAGCAGTGAGTCAAACAGGACTTGAAAAAACAACTCTTTTTCACCTTTCTCTAATTGGGAGGTTGGGGTGAAACTGCTATCAGCAGCAAGTTCGTCATCGTAAAGCACCTCTACATAGCTCGCCTTACCACAGTCCGGAATTTTACCGAGAAGATCAGATGCGGTTGACTCAAGGTCTTCACGTTTTTCCTGTGGCCGTCTGCAATGCAAGATTTCTACGGTTTCATCCAGAGAAAATCGTTCCAGACAGAGCAGGCGATAGAGCAGGGGCCAAATAGAACCAAGTTTGTTTATCCAGGTTGGTGTCCGTACTCTGCCAAAACGTTTACGAGAAAAGTCCTCCAGTAATCGCCAGCTCAAGGAACTCAGAAAAGTTTTAAATTGTGACCTTCCTTCATAGGCTTGTACGCGTTTGAAATTGTTTGCAGCGAGTCCTTCAAAAACATAAAGAGCCGCTTCTTCCGCAAGTCCGGTGTCACTAAAGCGCCTGGCGGCAAGAGTGTCGATCAACTGCCAGTGGTCTAAGGTTTTTTGTTTCCAGTCAGTCACTATATTTTTTCCCTGAGATAATGTTATGCGCTAATTGTACGTAAAACAGGAGAAAATTCGAGATAAAACTTAAGAAAAATAAAAACACGACACATTTCATTAAGGCTACCGTCAAAGAATATAAGAGCGGCATTTTCTATTAAGCAGGTAGTCTGCACTACAAGTCGCAATTAAATATGAAGGTTGTTTCTCTGGAGGATACTACGGAACCTTTCATAAAATCAAAATTTGAGGAGTTTGTGATGAACAAACAAAAACTTGCGCTGATGATGCTTGGTAGCTTATTTTTAACCCTTGGAGCCTGCAGTTCTTCAGAGCATGACATGGTAGATCTTTCTGAAGATCAGGAAGAAATTAAAACAATTAGAGGTGAAGAACCCAAGGTTGTGATGTTGCCAGAAAAGAAAGATAAGGAAGTTCAGGCTGAGGTGAAGGATGTTGGCAGCTCTGAAGCATTGGTCGATCAGGTGGTACCATCTGCTGTTGTGAAGAAGAAATTTCATCAAAGTAAAGTGGAAAATGCTCTGGTCGGAAGTGCTCCCCAATCGCTAATGGCAGTGCGAATGATAGCCCCGATTCCACCAATACAACCTCCTGGCCTGATTACCGAGAGCTACACCCCGGTTACTGAAAATGGCTACTTGCTTACCACTAACGATCCTTTGTCTACGTTTTCCATTGATGTGGATACCGCTTCTTATGCAAATGTGAGGCGTTTTCTCAATCAAGGGCAGTTGCCACCGGTGGCTGCTGTGCGTAGTGAAGAGATGATCAATTATTTCCATTATGATTATCCACAGCCAAAATTTGATAATCCCTTCTCTGTGACCACTGAGATCGGACCGGCCCCCTGGAATGAAAATCACAAACTTATGCGAATTGGTCTTAAGGCGCGTGATATAGACAAGAAGAACTTGCCACCCTCTAATCTGGTGTTTTTGATTGATGTATCCGGATCCATGGCCAGTCTTAATAAACTCGGACTTCTGAAAAAATCAATGAATCTCCTGGTTGATCAATTGGGCGCCAGTGACCGGGTAGCCATAGTTACTTATGCTGGAAGCGACCGGGTGGTTTTAGAACCGACTGCAGCCAGTGAGAAGGTGAAGATTAAAAAGGCTATCAACAATCTTCGCTCCGGTGGTTCGACTCATGGCTCTAAGGGGATTGTTACTGCCTATGAACTGGCTGCACGTAGTCTGATGCCAAGCGGTAATAATCGGGTGATCCTGGTATCTGATGGTGACTTTAACGTAGGGGTTACGACCAGGGGTGAATTGGAACGGTTGATCGTAGAAAAACGAAAATCAGGAATATATTTGACTGTATTGGGACTGGGTATGGGCAATTACCATGATGATACCATGGAGATTTTGGCAGATAAGGGTAATGGCAATTATGCTTATATTGATAATTTACTGGAGGCCAAAAAGGTACTGGTGAAAGAAATGTCTGGAACTCTGTTTGCCTTAGCAAGGGATGTTAAGATCCAGGTTGAATTCAATCCGGCAAAAGTAGCAGCCTACCGATTGATTGGATATGAGAACCGATCTTTGAATGATGAAGATTTTAACGATGATAAAAAGGATGCCGGGGAGATCGGCGTAGGACATACAGTGACCGCTCTCTATGAACTAACTCTTGTAGGAAGCAGTGATAGTGATTTACCAAAGATTGATCCCTTGAAATATCAAAAAAGAGATCCTGTAAACGAAGGAGGATATAGCGAGGAACTGGCTACTGTAAAACTCCGGTACAAGTCTTTGAAGGATGATAAATCTATCCTGCTGACGGATGTGGTTCGAGATCGTGATGTTTCTCTTGAAAAAACCAGTAAAGATTTTCGTTTTGCTGGGGCGGTAGCCGGTTTTTCTATGATGTTGCGAAGATCGGAGTATATTGGCAGTTTGACTTATGCAAGTTTACTTGATTTGGCTCGTGATGGAAGGGGCACCGATAGGGAAGGGTATAGAGCTGAGTTTATTCGGTTGTTGGAGCTTGCTGAGATGATCTGAGAGTGAATTGACATACTCCCACCTGGGAGTCTGTCAATTGTCAGTTTGAATTATGGCATTAATTACAACTACTATCACTAGTCAACCGTATTTGTTCCTTTTCATGACGCAGGGTACATGCCCTTAAAAATGCATCTTCTTTGCCATACTTACTAACGGAAAAAGAGTTTCTTATTTGCTTACCATTGGGCTTAATCCAACTGCTTTCATACCTATTATATTTTTCGTTTAAAGTTACGCCAACAACACCAGTAATCGCATTGGGAACTGTACAAATATGTTTATTGGTTCGTGCTTTTCCAAGTATTTTTTCCGTATTATTACGCCACGCTATTGCAGATTTCAAACCTTTCTCCCGACCGCTTAACTTTTTATCAGAGAAGAATTTTGATTTAGTCTGCCCCTGAAATCTAACACGAACATACCACCCATGAGTATGCTTAGAATCCTGATCAATTCTGGAAATCCCCTTGTGTTTCTTTTCTGTATCCTGTTTTGTCTCACTCATAGCATCCAAATATATTTATAATATTACAGATCATTCACCACCGCGATTCCCCAAAGCACCATATCGTCTTAGAATGCTTTCATGGGTCTTTTCTGCTTCGTCTTTATTGACAAGGATAATGACACCACCCTTGGTCTTAATTTCAACCAAACTGTCCTCAGAGGCACTATTCTCAACCAGTGAAGTCATATGATCCAGACCTTTAAGTGGAACACCATCAACCTCAGCAATGACCAGATCAGCAATACGATGATAGCCTACGTTGATGTCATGTGGTAGCACACTAACGAGATTCACCAGTTCCTTTTTATCCTTTTGCCAGTACGCTTTTTCATGCAAGTAGCGCAATTCTACAGGAGCATTAACACGCCAATCAGCCCCCCATGAATGCAGATAATTCGTAGTAAGAGGGCTGAAAACAAATCCACCAAAGATATAATATGCTGGCAATACATCATACTGCTCACGAGGCACTTGAAAATATCTGCCAACAGTCATTTCAACCTGAATATGGTGTTTCTTACCATCACGAAAAATATCTAACTCACAGACCTCTCCGACCTGATGCAATTGAGTGTAATAATCCACACTAGTTCTTTCGTTTGCCCTGAATTCAATAGTGCTGTCATCAGCAATAGGATGCCCATCAATACCCAGTAAAATGTCATACAACTTCAAAAGTCCGCCGGTGGTTGAATCATCAACGATTTTGGCAACCAGAACTCCAGTTTGATCAACAGGAAGGCCGTATTTTAATTTAAGGTTCTTGTTCTCTAATGGCTGAAGTTGTATAGATAGAGTAGGAAAACCATCGTAATTTCCATCTTCCATATCAGTCAAAAAGTGTTGAATAATCGATACAGGAACAGCATAGTTGGTATTCTGTGCATCAGCAATAGACTGCATTACTACACCCACAATCTTTCCATCATTTATTACTGCTCCACCACTGTTTCCAGAGTTAATAGAAGCATCAATTTGCACCGCTAATAGATTCTGAGAACTATGTGCATATTCACTATGCTCTATCCGGGATACAACGCCCTTTGTGATACTAAGATTATCTCCACCTTTTGGAAAACCATATACGAGAACGCTGTCCTGTAGTTTAGGAAGATCACCTAATTGAAGTGGAGCTATATCATCGAAAAAGGATTCATCATCAACTGCGAGAAGAGCCAGATCTGCCTCGTGTGAGACTGCTACAACCTGTGCCTTAAATTTTCTAGCTTCTCCGAAACTGCGAACCTGAATAAATCTGCTATTACTGACCACATGGGCATTGGTAATGATTTTATTATTGGCTATTACGGTTCCAGAACCACTGGCTTGTTGAGCGGTCTTTAATCGCCATGGGTTCTGGTAATCAGGATCAATCTGTGTTGCATAAATCCTTACCATCGAGGGTCTTATCTCTTGCCGTACATTACCTTTTGCTATGCATTGTATCGGCAGTAATAAGCCAACGAGAAGGAGTAAGTAGGTGAGGAGTTGAAATTTAATATTTTTCATATTTTTAATACGCTATTGCACCCTCAACGACAGCAAAAGTCTTACTGTAAATTTCAGAATCCTTACTTGCTCGTGATCCTGCGACATTAAGAACATCTATCCCATAACCCGTTACAAAAGCCCTTAAGTGCTTCACAGCTGCATCAATGTCCAGCGTAGACATATTGAGGTGCAAAACAGGCTTGTCGTGCTGCGTGGCCTTCTTGCGAGTCAGCAAAGAACCGCCTGTAAGTTTACCATGAGTAAGGATCGCAGTCCCATCAGAATCAAGAACATTTTTCTCTGTACGCTTTGGGTAGGATTGGGTGCTCATTTCGTCAAGATTGTATTTTGGATCAAGAATATCATCTTCTGTCATACGACCTTTGGGGATAGTGCCACCATGAGAAATAATGTGTTTAATGGCAACATCAAGACCTGCCTGATCTGCGCCTGTTTGACCACCCGATATGATTTTCTTAATTGTTATATGATTAGCCGAAATGCGTATTTTATGAATCAACCTATCACTATCTTTCCGCAACGCGTGAATATCAAATGGCTGTGTGTTTGCGAAATCAATTCTAAGCAGTATTCTCTTCACTATTTGAAAGACTCGTTCCCTGCTGATATCGTATTCTATGCCAACATCCTCATACACTGATCCCCGTAACACCCTAATTGCTATCTCTTTATTTCTCTTTGATTCCATAAGATTAATGACAAAAATAACACATCTTAATAAAAGACAACCACAATACCCAAACTCCAACAGCGCCCAATGGTATAACAATGATTTTCCATACACCTTTAACAACAATGACTTTATTCTTGATTTTATACCCTTCAACAATGTCCAGAATACCGTTTTTGATAAACCTGATACTGTACCATAAAGCACCTCCGAAGATGAAGAGAATGGCTAACAGTTCAATTTCAGGAGACACAAAACACCTTTTATTTTTATAATGGTGGCGAAGGGAACAGATGTAAAAATAGCATATCATAAAACGCTATAACTATAAGGAAATAATTCAAATGGGCTGAATTCGTATAATAAGTGCATAGCCTCTGTAGGTAGCAGAGCCCAAAACACCTTTGAGTAAAACAAGGCTTAGGTGTATTCTGGAAAAAAGCTACCAAACGATTTTCCGGAGGTTCCAAATGAG
>Ga0207996_1000175_pt1 | contig 58559 bp, 47 predicted proteins | sample AntAceMetag02UKG_FD_184773 | JGI IMG/M metagenome (GOLD analysis project Ga0207996, IMG submission 184773) | Saline lake microbial communities from Ace Lake, Antarctica - Antarctic Ace Lake Metagenome 02UKG (SPAdes) (version 2) | ecosystem: Environmental > Aquatic > Non-marine Saline and...
TTAGTCTCGCTTTTGAAGAAAGCCCCGCAATCTCTGCTGTACCCCGCCAATGTTTATATCTATTTATTTTAGGTAGAGGCTTTCTTTTAAAGAAGTAAAAACTAGCTGTCTTTCTCATTTGGTAACTTCTCCGATATGGTAGATTCTTGCTCCAAACATTGCTCGCTAGCTCGCAATGTTTGGATGTCTTCTATCATACCACGAGTGTTACCTATGTTTCTCAGCCTCCGCAGTCCTTTTCCTGCTTGCTAAAACAAGTGCATAGTGATAGCATAATATCGTTATGAAAAGTCGTAAGCCTAAAATCATTGCTGTTATTCCTGCAAGATACGAATCCACCAGACTTCCAGGGAAAGTACTCAAGAATATTTGCGGGAAACCCATGATACAGCATGTCTATGAAAGAGTATCCAATACCAAACTTATTCAGCAAGTAATCATCGCTACAGATGATAAACGAATACTAAGAATAGCGCAAAAATTCGGAGCTGAAGCTGAAATGTCTCCAAAAGACTGTAAATCCGGCACTGACAGGATTGCGTGGATAGTTAAAAAAATGTCCGATATCAGAGAAGATGATATTATCATCAATGTGCAGGGAGACGAACCTTTAGTAGCCCCGCAAGCTATTGAGAAACTTGCAAAAACAATATCTAAAGACTCAGATATCTACATGGCGAGTTTAATGACCAAAATATCTGATATTAATGAATTGATGGATCCGAACATAGTTAAAGTTGTTGTGGATAAAGATAATTTTGCCTTATATTTTTCCCGCTCCCCTATTCCATTCTCAAGAGATAATTGGAAGAATTTAAAAACAAAACCTGTTCTTGACAAAACGGACATATTCTACAAGCACTTAGGAATGTATGCCTATAGAAAACATTTCTTATTAAAGTATTCTCAAATGCCTCAAACACGTCTTGAAGAGATTGAAAAACTTGAACAGCTTAGGGTTCTTGAACATGGATATAGAATAAAAATGGCGGAAACAGAATTCGATTCAATGAGTATTGATACCCCGACAGATTTGGAAAAAGTTTTATCTCTTCTTCTCTAAACAAGTTGTATAAAGATTGTCTGTTTGGCGTGCCATTTCTTGAATACTGAACTTTGTTACACGCTCTCTGGCTTTTTCCCCCATATTGATTCTTAATTGCTTATTATTTAAAATTTTTGCAATTGCATTTGCCAATTTATTACTGTTTGCCGGAGGAACGATAAAACCTGTTTCCCCATCAATCACTGCTTCTTTGTTCCCTCCAACGTCTGTTGCTACAACAGGTTTGCCTGCTGCCATTGATTCCAATATAATATTTGAAAATCCTTCTATGAAAGATGAGAGTGCAGAAACATCTACGATATGAAGCAGTTCAGGAATATCCTGTCTAAGTCCTGTAAATATTACTTTGCCTCTTATCCCCAGTTTCATCGCCTGTTCCTTGAGCTCAGATTCTAATGGACCCTCTCCAACAATCATAAATTTTACATTATCAATAATCCCATTGATTTTAGACGCAGCTTCTAAAAAATACTTATGCCCTTTTTGTGGATAAAGACGTGCAAAAATCCCAATTAACAACTCATCTTCTTTAATGCCAATCTCTTCTCTCTTAGACTGATAGTCAAAACCTTTATTAAACTCTTCAACGTCTATGCCGTTATATACTGTCACAAACTTGTTTGGATCAATTCCTGAATTTTTAATATTAAATTCTCTTACAGCATCTGAAACAGCTATTATCTTGTCTGTGTATCTTGAGAGTATCTTGTCAATCAGAAAGTGTTTTCTTGTTTTCCATATATCTATATTGTGAAGATTAGCAATAATCACCGGTACACCTGCGAATTTTGCAGCAATACGGCCAGGTGTATTTGACCGATACATATGAGTATGAACTATATCAAATTTCTCCTTCTTCATAAACTTGTATAATCTGTACAATCCCACAGGATCCAATCTGCTTTTCATATGTATTTTAACGACTTTTATTCCAAGGTCTCTAATATCTTTTTCATAAGCACCCTGCTTGTCTCGAATACAACAGACTGTTATATTATACTTGTCCCTTAACAAAGAAAGTACTCTAACCAGCCTTTTCTCTATTCCGCCTACTGGCAGCCATGTTATTATTCTTAGAAGTTTAGGCTTATATTGTTTCAATCAACTTCTCCAATTTATCTATTCCTGAAATAATCTCTACTTCAATTCTGAGAACACGTAGAGACGCAAGATTTTGCGTTTCTACCCTTTGCAGCCTCACCGCGTCTTTTTGCGTTGTAACTATAAATTTTGCATCAAGCTCTTGCCTTCTTGACTGTATATTATCCATATCCTCTTTTGTATACCAATAATGATCAGGGTATCTAAGCTTCCCTACTATTTTGGCTCCAGCTTGTTCCAATGTGTTTTCAAAAGATATTGGATCTCCAAGACTTGAAAGTGCTATTATCTTTTCCCCTTTTATACATTCAATATCCGACTGTTCTTTCCCAACAATATTCTCCAAACATATAGGCTTATAAATAGTTGTTATAACCTGCGCTGAACTGTTAATATCAAAAAGTCTTTTCTTAATCATTTCTACATCCTTGATCATATCAGCCTTTGTTATTATAAAGCAATCTGCTCTTTTTAAACACCCATATGGCTCACGCAAATTCCCTCTTGGGAAAACATATCCGTTCCCAACAGGGTTGGAAGCATTTATAACCACAATATTTATATCTCTACGTAAGCGCCAATGTTGAAATCCGTCATCTAAAACTACTGTATCTATATTAAGCTTCTCTTCTGCGATTTTTCCCGTTTTATATCTATTCTTGCCAACAAAAATAACTGCGCCTTTCAGATTTCTCGCTAAGAGACAGGGCTCATCTCCTGCCTCCTTTACATCACATAAAATCTCTTTGTCGTTAGAAACAAGTTTTATATCACTCTTGCCAACCCTTCCGTATCCTCTGCTCAATACCGCAACTTTTTTGCCTTTTTTAATAAGCATATTCACCAGAAGTTCTACAACAGGAGTTTTGCCAACTCCACCTAATGTTATACCTCCAATGCTTACAACCTTTGAGAAAAGTTTCTTTTTTTTTAGAAGATTTTCGGAATACATAAAAAGCAGTATATTCTGACCGATAATTATTAAAAATGAAATAAACAAAAGGCATAGCTTCAGTAATCTATGTCTTTTATTGTCAGACACTATATTTCTATAAAAAAAATCATGCCAATATTTATTCATTCAAAGAAAATATTTTTTTAGATTTGGCAGACAGTGTCTGCGGAATGTTAGCCATTTTCGTCTTCATTGTTTGGATTATATCAAATATCTTTTATTCTGTAATTAAAATTATTTGCCTGAGTAAGTGGCCTTATCTTACCTCTGTGGGAGAATATAAAACAAATTAGCTTCAAGCGCTAGTTAGGCAGTAACATTTGTTATGGCCCCTCTATCTCCACTTTTGATTGATTAACTCTAAACCCGAGATGACTCAAAATGCCACCATCTTTATGAACTGTATAAAGATGTATTGAAGTTAATATTACAAAAATAATTGCTGTAACTATAAGATAAAACTTTATTCTTTTCTCTTTATTTACATGAAAAATATATAAAAGAGCATAAAAAATACTACCAAGCAATCCAGCTAAAAGCCAAATTGCTACAAGCATAAGAAAAAATTCTGTAGCTAGAGCTATAAAATAAAAAATGATTAGAATTAAAGGAATAATTAAAATATATAATGGAGAAAGAAGTATGCTCCACTTTGAATTGGATAATTTATTCAAAAAAACTTTCCTTTCTCATATTTATATGTTCTGCCTAACGCTGAAGCTGAGACGCTGGAAACACGCCAGCGATTTGTTAGATGCTAATTAATTTCTGTAATTTTAAGATTCTCAGCCATTTCCTCAGAGTTATCTGACCATTTACCATTCCATGCTACTTCAAAGGTTTTTAACTCTTCTGAATAGAAGTTATCAGAACCTATTTCCAGACAGTATCTTACGGCCTCATTTTTTCTTACAAAACCTTTGAAATTATTAGAATAGCTATATAGAGCGGGCTTGAAAAACTTAGTACCTTCCTCGATATAACCAAGATCAAGTATTTGTTCATTATTAATTGTCACAATCGATGGTGTCAAATCAGCAGGGGCCCAAACAAATTGGAGAGGAACAACCATTGGAATAATGTGAAATTTATTGTCAGGACCTCTTCTTAAAATTTGTTTTAAAAGCACACGGCAATTTTTAGAAGTAGACCAAGTCCTTTTGTTTCTTATTACTACATGGTAACAAAATACTTTTTTGCCATTAGTGAACGTTGTTAAATTTCCACCCAAATTATGTGGTTCAATAACCAATTTCGGCGGTGCAAGCTTAGAACGAATCCAGTTTCCCCAAATTGCTACTACTGCAACTGCGACTGTTCCTATGGCCGTAAAAGCGCCAATAATAGTGTCCATAATAATATATTTCTCCATCCTGAACTTTGTTACCATACCTCAAATTTGCTTGAAACGTCAATAAAAAAGGGCACAAAATATTGTGCCCCTACAAATATTCAAGAAGATTCTATTTCCAAAGCTGCAGCTCTTACAACCTTTTTCAATACAGTGTTTAATTCCCCATTAATCATACATGCGGCTGCATTATGATGTCCGCCTCCGCCGAATTTTAAGGCAATTTTCCTGACATCTATCTTGCTTCTTGAGCGAAAGCTTATCTTTATATTCCCATTAGAATGTTCCTTGAAGAGAATACCTACCTCAACTCCTTTTACATTGCGCGCATATTCAACTATTTCTTCACTGTCCTCTTCCGTTGCACGCGCCTTTGTATACATATCAGATGTAATAAACATATAACCTATCTTTCCTTTAGCATCAAAACTTAATGTCCCCAATGCAAGCTGCAATAATTTAATTTTACTTATAGGAATGTTATGATATATCTGATTACATATCTCAGTATGGTCAATGCCTGTTTTTAAAAGTTCAGAAACTGCCGAATGCGTTTCAACACTGGTATTAGCATACTGAAAGGAGCCTGTATCAGTCACAATAGCTGTATATAAGCAAATCGCCTCTGGCTTCCTTATCTCCAAATTCATATATTTATAAAGATGAAAAATTAATTCCCCAACTGAACTCATACGAGAATCTATCCAATTTATAGTACCAAAACTATCATTACCAAGATGATGATCTATATTTATTACTGTTTTTGTATTATTTATATGGTCTCTCATATTTCCAAGCCTGCCTTTGCTTCCAACATCTAATACAAACGCTATTTCGCTATCCGGCAGAATTATATTTGCATTATGCTTAATTAAGCTGCTGTTAGGCAAAAACTTATATCTTGCTGGCAAGGGGAATGAATTAATTAGCTCAACTTCTTTTCCCATTCTCTTTAAAAGAATGCACAAAGCTATTTGGGAACCAACTGCATCTCCATCAGGATAGACGTGAGTGGTAATAAGAAACTTTTTGTGGCAGGCTATCTGCTCAGCAATCCTATCTATAATTCTCTTATTTTTGCTTAGCAATTTCATCTATCTTCTCTAGAACACGCATCTCGTCCTCAAAAGCTTTATCATATATGAAGTGAAACTCCGGCGTAATCCTTAGATCTATATTATGGGCAATACGCGTCCTGATAAATCCACTAGCATTTCTTATATGCCTCATAACTCTATTTTTATCTATGCTTTTCCCAAAAGGAGTTAGATAAACCTTAGCATGATGCAGATCCGAACTCACATCAACCCTATTAATTGTAACAAGTTTTACAGCGATATCATTCATCTCTGTAAGTAATATCCTGCTGATTTCTCTTTTTAAGGATTGATTTATTTGATCTATTCGTCTTGACATTATGACTTAGATAAAATTTATATGAATTAGTATATTCAACTAGCCTTTCTTTTCCATGACATGCGCTTCTATAATATCCCCTTCTTGAACATCTTTGCAGTTGTCTAACCCAATCCCGCATTCAACACCTACTTGAACCTCTTTCGCATTATTTTTAAATCTCCGCAAAGAAGAGATCTTACCTTGATAAACAGATTTGCCTTCTCTTATTAAAGTAACTACGCAATCTCTTTTGATCTTCCCTTCTGAAACATACGACCCACAAATTAATGTGGTTTTTGAAATATTGAAAATCTGACGCACTTCCGCTTTCCCTATTAAAACTTTTTTATATTCAGGCTCTATCAATCCCTTAACCAGTTTTTTAATATTATCAACAACCTCATATATAATGTTGTAATATCGTATCGATACATCATTCTTTTCTGCAATATCTAGGGCTCCTGATTCTGCATGAACGCCAAAACCTAGTATTATTGCGCCTGAAGAAGATGCCAGTAAAACGTCCGATTCATTAATGCTTCCTATACCGCTGTGAATAATATTCACCTTGATTTTTTCAATGCTCAGAGCTTCTAATGAATCACATAACGGCTCAATAGATCCTTTGACATCGCCTTTAATGATAAGATAAATTACTTTTATCTTATCATCTTCGATATTAAAATTAGCAGTATTGCCTCCCTTAACATGTTTTCCCAATTCTAATTTTGAGCTCATTTCTTTGGAAACTTTTTCAGACGCTACAGCTGAAAACTCTTCACCTATTTCCGGAGCTTCTGAAAAACCAAGTATTTCTACAGGAGTAGATGGACCTGCTTCTGGTATTCTTTTTCCTTTGTCATTTATTAAAGCTCGCACCTTACCAAAACACGTCCCGGAAATAAAAGCATCTCCCATTCGCAAAGTCCCCTCTTGTATGATAACTGTAGCCACATGCCCTTTGCCTTTATCTATTCTGGATTCTATGATCGTGCCCTTTGCAGGAGAAGAGATATCTACAGTCAACTCTAGCATTTCAGTCTCTAGTAACAGCATTTCCAGCAATTTATCTAATCCCTGCTTCTTAGTGGCTGATACTTCCACACATACAGTTTTCCCTCCCCATTCTTCAGGAATCAGATTCTGTTCTGCCAATTGCTTTTTTACTCGTTCTGCATCTGCGTTCGGCTTATCAATCTTATTAATCGCTACTACAATTGGCACATTAGCTGCTCTTGCATGATTAATAGCCTCTATTGTTTGTGGCATAATACCATCGTCTGCTGCTACAACTAATACTACTATATCTGTAACATGCGCACCTCTGGCTCTCATAGACGTAAACGCTTCATGCCCGGGAGTATCAATAAAAACGACATCTCTTTTGTTAATATTTACTTTGTACGCTCCTATATGCTGAGTAATGCTTCCTTTCTCGCCACCTGCAACATCTGCGTTTCTAATAGCATCTAAGATACATGTTTTTCCGTGATCTACATGACCCATTACTGTCACAATAGGAGCTCTCTCAATATCCCCCTTGGTTTTTATTTTTGTTTTAACAACGATATTTTTTTCATCAGCAGCTCTAATTAAATTGGGATCGTAACCTAGCTCTACAGCAACTTCAACAGCAAGTTCAGGTTTGAGCATTTGATTAACATTAGCAAAAACGCCTTTTTCGATTAACTTTTTAATTAATGCAGATGCACTCACATTAATCATTGCTGCGAGCTGTCCAACAGCGATATCTGAAGAGATTGAAAGACTAAGTCCCTCTGAAGAAGGTTCCTCTTTCTTTGGAGTCTTCTTCTGCTCCTTAAGTTTCCCTTCTTCTCTCAACATTTCGATAAAAAGGTTACACGCGTCGTCCCCCACATCACTCATATGGGTTTTTACACTAACTCCCCACTTTTTAAGCTCTTTTACGACTTCTTTACTCGGCAAACCAACTTTTTTCGCTAATTCGTGAGCTTTCATTTTTTTTATAAGCCTAGGTTTATTTAAGCATTTTTATTTTTGCCGCTGTTTTTATTCCAATACCGGGCAATTTAAGTAAATCCTTTACCGATATTTTACTAAGCTTGCTCATTGTATCATATCCATGAGTTTCTAAAATACTTATTATTCCCTTACCAATGCCAGGTATGCTAATTTTTTCTTTTTTCTCTTTCTTTTCATCAGCAACTATATCAATCCTGCAATTAACTAACTGTGATGTCAACTTTACATTCTGTCCTTTTTTGCCGATTGCAATAGCGAGTTGATCCGTGTCGACTAATATAGTCGCCACTTTATTTTCCTCATCTAATTTCACATTTTTTATTTCAGCCGGGGCCAGCGCTTTTTTAATAAAGGTTTTATAATCCTCATCCCATCCTATAACATCAATCCTCTCACCGGCAAGTTCCTCAATAACCGCTTTTATCCTAGTGCCTTTTATTCCAACACACGCTCCGACACAGTCAACATTCTCTTTATTGCTGTAAACAGCTATTTTCGTTCTATCTCCTGCTTCTCTGGCAATAGCCTTTATTTCAATTATATTTTGCGCAATTTCCGGAACCTCCAACTCAAGCAATCGTTTTACAAACTCAGGATGTGTCCTGGAGACAATTATGTTAACTTTGCTACCAGAATCAGTAACTTCTAAAATATATGCCCGTATTCTATCACCCTGTTTGTATCTCTCTTTCTGTAAACGCTCTCTATAAGGCATCCGAGCTTCAACGTCTCCAAGATCAATTATCACATCTCCGTGATCAAATCTATACACAATTCCATTAATTAAAGTGCCCTGTCTTTCTCTGAACTTTTCATACAAATTGTCATTTTCTACATCTCTTATCTTTTGCATTATTACTTGTTTTGCGGTCTGAGCCGCTATTCTGCCAAAATCATGCGGGGTGATTTCCTCAACATATATACTGCCAACTCTCAAGCTTTTATCTGTCTTTTTTGCTTCTTTAACATCAATTTCTTTGTGTGGATCTTCTACATTACGCACAACTTTTTTTCTTAAAAACACACAAATCTCTTTCCCATCTCCACCAATAGATACCTCAAGGTCCATAGAGTTTCCTAATTTTTTTTGCGCAGCTGATAATAAAGCCGTTTCGACAGCTTCTACAAGAATTTCTTCTTTTATATTCTTCTCTTTACAAAGCGCCTTTATAATCCCCAAAATTTCTTTATTCATAATAATCCCACATCAACAACAAAGAGTGGGGAAACATCTTACCCACTCTTCTCCATTTGCTGAATCACTTATAAGGATTTTATATCATAACTTAGAAGCTCTTGCAAGAAATTTTTCAATAGCCTTTCTTATATTCTCTTCATTCTCAAGCTCATCTTCTGTAAATATCTTATAAACTCTGTAATACCTATTCTTATATTTTAATTCGAACTTCTTCAGCTCTTCAGGTTTGAATTCAAGTTTAAAAGCAGTTACTGCCTCATCAAATTTTAAATTGCCTGTTATATATCTCCATGAATATACACCAGTAGTAATATACGTTCCCATCGTATAAACAAGATAATCTGTATCCCTATCCCGACAAAATCTCCATAAATCAGTTTCATCTCTTGAAAACATTGAATACATATAATTCCTTATTTTAGCCCTTATATCATCTGATTCCACTTTCGCATGAATTAATACGGGTCTCTCTGCATACAGTCTTATAAATCCTGCTACTGAAAAGTTTGTTGCGATAGGACTGTCTTCACTGGTGTTCTCTTTAAGCCATTCGCACACATCCATTAAAGAGGAAGGATGCTTAATAAATCCAACTCTTTTACAAATATGCGTTGTCTTTATATATTCAAAGGGTAGAAACGCAAGAAGTAAAGCAGTAACAACATTAATTGCCTTTGATTTGGATTTTGGATTTTGGATTTTTAGTGATATGTATTTATATATAAGAGAGATAGAACAACATAGGAAGAAGATTAAAAATACCCTCATTCTTGCAAAGAGAAAGTAGAAGATCAAAAATAAAAGAGTTAAGAATACCAGAAGAACATCTTCCTTTACTGAATTCCCCCTCCTGTATGCCTTAAAAAACAAAATAAAAGCTGTAATTCCAATAAGAAGTGTTGAGCTAAAAAAAGTTACTACCTCTATAAGCGAAGGTGTAATATCCGCAGGTAACCACATGAAATTTACATCAAAAGGCAAAAGAATTGGATTAGCCGGTTTTACTCCTAAAAATCTGAGTTTATAGAAAAATAGAGACGTTATATGAAAGTATGTACTAAACTGGTTTTTTAGCACAAAAGAATTAATGATCTCTAAAGAAACGAATACCCCAAAAAGTAATAATAATGCTTTTAGCCGATTTAATCTCTTCAATTTCATTATTGCAGCAATTGCAACTGTAGAATACCCAAAAAGCATCGCATGGCTGTAGAGAAATCCTATCTCTCTAAGCCTAAGATTTGTAAAACCCGCAAACATCATAAATAAAAGACTTATTGAAACAAATTCCAGATAATTTGCACTGTTTTTACCGTATATAATTAAAAAAACCGCTGAACCAAACAAAACCCCCAAATAGAGCTGGGTAAGATCCCATGATATAACAGCAATATAAAGCAATAATCCGGCCGAAATTGATAAAATTAATCTTTTTTTATATTTAGGCTTCTGTTTTGAAATAAAAAACAGTAAACTCAAATTAAGGAATATAAGCGGTAAAGCAAAAGTCTGTTTCAAAAAAATCTCTCCCGTGGTTTCAAGCACAGAAGGAAGCATTACACCATAATATGCTGAAGAAATCAGAGATGCAATCCTATTTTTAGAGATACTATATGCCAATATAAAAACTGCAATTATACTTAATGAAAAAAGTAAAGGAACTACATGTCTTATAAAACTAGTTAGTTGAATTTTACCGCTAAAGTTTAGATATTTATATAAATATCCGTAGAAATATTCCATAAAAATAAAATTCCTTTTACGAATATTAATACCTTCAGGATACTGCGTTTTATTGTCCATAACGGGCAGGCTACCTGTCTCAGCAATGACTTTAGTGTATATAAAGTGCTGAGCAGATTCGTTAGAAAAAAGAATGAGTCCGCAATTGTCTGTTCTATGCTGTAATATCTGAAATCTAACAAAAATTGAAATTAAGCATATGAAAAATAAGACAAAAATAACATATACTTTTTTCTGCATAATTTTTAGTATTAAGAGGTAAGGATTAAGTAAAAATTTTACACCTCGACTTGATTCATGGTATCCATGAATTTCCTATTTGTTTTTGTCTTTTTTAATTTCTCAATCAAAAATTCCATCCTTTCTGTCGCACCCATTGAAATCAATACCTTGCGCAATAGCCAAATCTTGCTCAGGTCTTTTGCATCTATTAATAAATCTTCTTTCCTTGTTCCCGAACGTTCAACATCAATTGCAGGAAAAACTCTCTTATCCACAAGTCTCCGATCCAGATGGATTTCCATATTCCCTGTTGCCTTAAATTCTTCAAAAATCACATCATCCATCCTACTACCCGTATCAATCAGCGCTGTTGCTATTATTGAGAGGCTTCCTCCTTCTTCTATCTTTCTGGCAGCAGCAAAAAACCGCTTTGGTTTATGAAGAGCATTAGAATCTACGCCTCCTGAGAGAATTTTTCCGCTGTGTGGCACCAGTATATTATATGCTCTAGCAAGCCTTGTAATGCTGTCAAGTAATATAACTACATCTTTTTTACATTCAACTAATCTTTTTGCTTTTTCAATCACCATTTCAGCGACTTGTACATGACGCTCCGGAGGTTCGTCAAAAGTCGAGCTTATTACCTCTCCATTAACAGAACGCTGCATGTCTGTGACCTCTTCAGGCCGTTCATCTATTAATAATACTATCAAAACCGCTTCCGGATGATTTCTTGAGACACTATTCGCTATTTTCTTAAGCAGCACAGTCTTCCCTGCCCTTGGAGGAGATACTATTAATCCTCTTTGTCCTTTTCCTATAGGAACTAGAATATCCATGAGTCGCATAGATATTTCCTCAGGATCTGTTTCAAGCACAATTCTCGGTTGTGGAAAAATCGGGGTAAGACGATCAAATTTAATCTTTTTCCTTGCAATCTCAGGGTCTTCAGAATTCACTTTTTCTATCTTAAGTAAAGCAAAATATTTTTCGCTTTCCTTTGGTGGTCTGATCTCTCCTAAAACCACATCCCCTGTACGAAGACTAAAACGACGTATCTGTGACGGAGAGATATAAATATCATCAGGGCATGGAAGATAATTGTAATCTGATGATCTCAAGAATCCAAACCCTTCATTTAAGACCTCAAGAACCCCCTCTCCATAAACATGTCCGCTTTTTTTCGCATGTTCTCTGGTAACTTTTAAAATCAGTTCCTGTTTAGGCAGGATAGTATAATCTTTGATTTCAAGTTCCTTAGCCATTTCCTGAACTTTTTCAACACTCATCTTTTTAAGTTCTACAACATTCAAACGTTTATTCATGCACATAACTCCTTCCATATTTTTTTGACTTGTTTTTTTGTTTCTTTCAATCCACTATTGTTATCAATTACAAAATCAGCAAATTTCTCCTTTTCTTTTATTGGCAACTGCGCATCTATTCTTCGGCAAGCTTCTTCCTTAGTTAAAGATGATCTTACTCTTAATCTTGCTATCTGGTTCTCCATACTTACAGAAACTACTATTAACTTATCAACAAGCGAGATAGCTTCTGCTTCTACAATAAGAGGCGCGTTAATAATAATTATAGAAGCAATCCGCGAAGCTATTTGTTCTTTTATAATCTTGATAATTTCCGGATGCGTTATGCAATTAAGACGCTCCAGCTTCTTTCTATCTTTAAAAACAATATCCGCTAACCTTTTTTTATCAACCCTACCAAAGTTATTAAGAATATCCTTGCCAAAAAAGCCAACTATTCTTGCGGTAACATTATCCCTATCAATCTCGACATTTATTAGGTCATTTGCAATTTTATCTACATCTACTATCTCTGCGCCAAGATCAGCAAACATTAAGGCTACTGTATCTTTCCCTGAAGCAATTCCACCTGTTAGACCAACTATCATTGACATACCTATTTTAATTTCTTCTAACTCATCCCCTCGCCCCTTCTCTTGACAGAGAATGGGAACATTCCCTCTCTTTCCAAGAGAGGGTTAGGGTGAGTTATGTTAAGATTAACTTATTAAACCCCAACTCTGCAAAAAGCCTGTTAACTTTGCTTTTATCAAAATTCACACTGTAAACTTTCGCAGCACAATCATCCCAGCATATTTTAATAGGAACATCTGCTTTCAAGCAAACCAGTTTTCTGCTTAATTTTGCCTGCTGAGAGAACTGGCTCAAGTTTTTCCTAATCTTTTCATTTGGTATTTTATCTATATTTTTCAAAACCCCTTCCAGATTACCGAATTGCTTAATCAGTTTCATGGCTGTTTTTTCTCCAATTCCAGGAACTCCCGGAACATTATCGGAGACGTCCCCTCCAAGAGCCGCAATATCAACTAGTTTTTCAGGCTCAACGCCATATTTTTCACGAACCTTGTTCTTATTAAAAACAGTATCTCCTTTAATAGGACGTACAACTCTGATATTGTCAGTTACAATCTGTAGAAGGTCCTTATCAGGGCTCATAACAAATACATCAAATCCATTCTTCTCGCCCTCTTTGGCAATGGTAGCAAGAATATCATCCGCCTCATATCCTCCAAGCTCAAAGATAGGGATATTAAGAGCGCGTATAACTTCTTTAATGATTGGAAACTGTATAATCAGATCATCCGGCATTTTAGGACGATTCGCTTTATAAGAAGCAAATTCCTTGTGTCTGAAAGTAGGTTCCGGAAGATCAAAAACCATTCCAATATAATCTAATCTCTCCCTGCGTAATATTTTCATAAGACTTACAGTGAATCCATACACAGCATTTGTTGGCAGATTTTTCTTAGTCTTCAGATCCTTTATAGCGTAAAAAGACCTGTAAGCATACGAATTACCGTCTATAAGATATAAAGTTTTTTTTTGACTCATTGCTAGTAAATATTCTAAGAATTAAAGAATTAATAATTGATTAAAAACTGAAAATTGGAAATTTTATTTATAGTGTGTCTTACTGCGCAATCCGCGAATTCCCGCTGGCATTCAATATGTTAACTGTTACAAATATCAAAAGCTTCCTCTTGTCCCGGTTATTTGATTTGTATTGAAACAACTTACCCAATAGAGGAATATCCGAAAGAAAAGGCACCTTATGTACAGTTTTCCCTGCATTATCTTCCATAAACCCGCCAAGAACGATTGTATCTCCGTCATGAACAGTCACCCACGTTTCTATGTCTTTACTGTAAAAATTAGGTCTATTAATATTCGTTCCAGTTGTCCCTACTGTCGAAAGTGCATAAGCTGTCCAACTTTCCACATTGCTAACCACAGGCTGTAAGAATAGAGTAACACATTGCGTAGCTACATTCACCTGCGGAGTAACATTCAATATCATGCCAACGTCTCTATCAGTGAATGTATAATCATAATTTGTAGTGGTTATGCCATCTGTAGTTGTACTACTGCTTGATACCTCATCTACATAATTTATTGTCTCAACAAATCTAACAATCCCCGGCTTATTATTGAGAGTTGTCAACTTTGGAGCTGAAAGAGTATTGGTATCCGTTCTGCTCTGGAGCGCCTTCAGATAAGTCTGAAACTGTACTCTATTCAGAACAGCTTGATAGGCTAAATCAGCACCAGTAGTTCCAAGAGTCGTAATGCCCCCAAGAATATCTCCTTCTACCCAGTTCAATCTCTGTGAGGTGCCCATAATATTGTTTTCTTGTGCGCCTACCCTCCACTGCGTTCCAACATTTTGAAAACCTATGCCTATTTCTTCCCCTTCCACTAATCTCACATACACATATCTCGCCTCTATGGAGACCTGAACAGGGGTTCTGAGCTCAGCCAGTATCTTCTCTGTTTTATCCAAATTCTCAGGAGTGTTTTTAACAAAAATCTTATTAAGCTCACTTTGAACAGTGATACTAGAACCTTCCGGCTGAGGAACCAGTGTTTCTAAAAGCCGTTTTATGCTCTCGCCGCTTTCCGTCGCAGTTTCGCCATCAGCGCCTTCTTCCGCATCTCCTAAGCCAAGCGTTGCATCATCATCATCTTCCCCTCCAAATCCCGTTTCTGTCAAGCGGTGTATATTCATTGAAGCTCCATACTCCAACGTGTAAACTCTTGTTTCCAGATCTTCAAGAGGCTGTCTTATAATCCTGTCCTTAGTAGACACCCATATATATTCCTTTGTAAACTTATAATCCAGCCCTTTAGGCCTCAATATCGCCTCAAGCACGCTTAAAAGAGTCATATTCCGTAGAAAACATGTTACCTTCGTATTCACAGGACCGGCGGGCTGAACAGCTACCGCAGGAGCCGCTGCTTCTCCGCCCCAGCCCTCAGCCTCTCCTGCTGCAGGAGCCGCCGCTGGAGCAGGCGCTCCACCAGAAAATATTGCTTCATCAACAACAATATTTATGCCTGTCTGCTCTATTAAGAATAGTACCACATCTCTTAAATCTGTATCCTTGTATTTTATAAGCGGCACTTCAAGGCTGGACGCTTTATCTCTCAATTGCATAGCTGCGTCTATTTTTTCTTGCTTACGTTCTAATTCTTTGACCCTTCTTACTTCAGCCGGCGGAAGCTGTGCTTTAGTAATCTCTAACATTCTCTCATCAGAGATAGCCTGAAGTCGTTTTCTTGCAACCTTTTCCTCCTTGACAGTTTTTTCTGTCCTGACCTTTGACATCAAAATCTCTACGCTTCTCTGAAGATTTTCATCTAAAATATCAGGAAGAATTTCTTCAAACATTTTAATTGCTTCATCATACTCCCCCGCGTCTAGCTTTATCTTAGCGCCTGTAATCCTATCTTGTATATCCCTCTTCCTTAAGTTCTCTTTTGTCTCTATTTGTTTTTTGGCAACCATTATTTGTCGAGCGGAGTCCCTTACTGTCTGCTCTTTAAGTGACTCCTCTGACGCTTTTAAGTATTCCTTCGCTCCTTCATGCGCAGAATCAAGGGAAAGAACTGCTTTGAACTCATCTATTGCAACAGAATATTCGTCATTACGGTATAACTTTTTACCATCCATGTAATGCGCTTCTATCTTATTCGCTAACTTCTCTTTTTCTGTTTGCTTGCGCTCTTCTATCTTCTTGTTCTGAAGCGCTATTAACGCTGATTCTTTTTTGGTATCTTCTTCTGCTTTTTGTTTTGCAAGTTTTGATGTCTTGGCTGCTGATTCGTCTTCCATTTTTTTCTGTCTTGCTAATTCCTCGGCTTCTTGAATTTTCTTAAGCTCTGCCTGCTTTTGTGCTTCTAATCGCACCCGCTCAGCACGCTCTTCTTCTTTAGCTAACTCCTTCTCTTTGACAATTTGCGCCTTCGCTTCTGCTTTTCGCTGTCTTGCCAATTCCCTTGCTTCTTCCTTCTTCTTAAGCTTTGCCTGCTTCTGCGCTTGAGCCTCCTTCTTGCGCTGCGCTTCTAAGACTTCTTCATTCTCCCTCTGCAAACGAATTTGTGCTTCTTCTTTTAATTTATTCTCCTCTTCTACCTGCTTCTGAGCCTCTAATCGTACCCGCTCAGCAAGCCTTTCCTTCTCAGCTAACTCCTTCTCTTTAACAATTTGAATCCGCTTTTTCGACTTTGCAATTAGTTTCTGCGCAGACCTGTTGTCTACATCAATTTTGAGAATTTCACCGCATTGCGCTATTGCTGCGTCATATCTCCCCTCTGAATACATATCCTTTGCAGCGCCTAATAATTCATCCAGCTTTTCTTGCTTCTGTTTCCTAGCTTGCTCTTCTATATTCTCTTCTCTTCTTCGCTGCTCTTCTAATGCTTCTTCTTTTAACTCACTATCTTTCTCTGCCTGCTTTTGCACCTCTAATCGCGCCTGCTCAGCACGCTCTTCTTCTTTAGCTAACTCCTTCTCTTTGGCAATTTGCGCCTTTGCTTCTGCCTTTCGCTGTCTTGCCAACTCCCTTGCTTCTTCCTTCTTCTTAAGCTTTGCTTGCTTCTGTGCTTCTTTCTCTATCCGCGCTTCATTTCTGCGTTGTTCTTCTAAGACTTCTTCCTTCTCCCTCTGTAAACGAATTTGCGCTTCTTCCTTTAATTCACGATCTTTTTCTGCCTGTTTTTGTACCTCTAATCGCGCCTGCTCAGCACGCTCCGCTTCTTTAGCTAACTCCTTCTCTTTGGCAATTTGCGCCTTTGCTTCTGCCTTTCGCTGTCTTGCCAACTCCCTTGCTTCTTTCTTCTTCTTAAGCTTTGCTTGCTTCTGTGCTTCTTTCTCTGCTTTCTCTTCTGCTCTTTGCTTTTCCGCGGTTTTCTTCACCTCTTCTTTTTTTAAACGCTCTCCAGCCTTCTTAATAAGCTTATGAGCGTTAACATTATAGGTGTCAATTTTAAGTATTTGCCCGCATTCAGTAATTGTTCTTCTATAATTACCTTCTTTGTAATACTGTCTGGCTAACTTATAATATTCCTTCACTTTTTCTTGATCACTATCTGATAAATCCGTATCAGCATAAACAACTTGATTAGAAAACGCTGAAGAAATTTTAGGACAAAAATTAAGTGCTTTCGGACACGTAGAGTGGACAGTCAAAAAGGAAAAAACCAGCAGAATTACCGCCAAACCGTTTCTTTTCATTATTAAACCTCCGAGGGAAAACTACTTCTTAATCTCTATCTTTTTATCCTTCTTTTTATCTTCGTCGGATAGTAGCATGTAAGTTTTTGTTATGTCAAGGACTTTGTGTTTCTCAACAATTTGCCCTTTTCTTACATAAAACTCTTCGCCTGTGTTTTTATTTCTTATTGTTGCAACCAGTTCTTTTTTAATTTCGATAACACCAATATATTCATATTCTGCTTCTTGTGATTTTGTTGGCGGATCTGGTGGTAACATAATAGACTCGTCTTCAATCTCAATCTCTTGCACGGGAGAAAAAATATTGCGTTTATAAAAATCACGATAGTATAGAATAGGTTTTTGAGTAAAAAGTCCTGCAGAAGCGCCTAAAGTTCCCTCTGCAGGAATACCTTCATTCAAGGGCTCATAATTATATTTTTGCCCCAACCCAAGTTCATCCTCCAAGGATATACCTACTCCTCTATTGTGTCCCCACTGCGTGCCTAGCTTGATAGAAAAAAAGATAAAAACGGCTAGAACAAGCCAAAAAATCACTTTTTCAAAACTATCCTTGAGAATAGCCAAAACCTGAATTAACATTGTTTTCAATTCTTTCCTTTACGTCTTTGAACCCACGATTTAAATCGTGGGTTCAGATCGTGGTTTTAAAAATCGTGAGTTAAATCCAAACAATTGTATTTATTAGCAATTCAAGAGAAAGCGTATCCGATCCCTTTGAAGTTATATAAACATTCTCTACAACATATAATTCAGAAGCATTTTGCACGTTATATAAGAATCGAGTGATTGCCATAAGATCGCCGCTTACTGTGAGTTTCACAGGAACTTCTTCAAAATAGGATTTATTAGAAATTTCTCCAAATGTCAAGCTATTAATCGAAAGCAGGTGACTATTGATACCCAGTTTGAGAATATCCTCTGCAACTTTAAGCTGCCTCAATAAAGCAGGAACTCGTTCCCTATCAGGCATTGTATCCGAGAACCCCAATGCCGGAGGAATCTCGACTCCTGATTTATCGGAAAGCTCAAGCATCTGATTTTTTACAACTACGAATCTCTGCTGAAAAAAAAGCACAGTATTCCCTGACGTTGGCACCTGAATGTTTTCTTCAAAAGTTAAACGTTTTTTGAGTAATTCGTACTCTTCATCCAACCTCTTATTGCCCTCTTCCAATACCTTGATAATCTTTTTAGACGGAGGCCCTTCAGTCTCAGACAAATATTTTCTCAATTTAAAAGATTTAGAAGCGTATTGACTGTCTACAATATGTTCCTTTTTTCTTATAGAATTGGTTAATGTAAAATATAACACGCCAAGAATAACCAATGTCAGCACACCTATTCCAATCAGTACATATTTTTCAGGAACACGTTTCAATTTTCTATTCCTTCTTTAATATAAGATTCAGTTCAAATTGAATTTTAGTCTGTCCAATCTTCTCGATATTTTGAGCACCTCTGCGAGGGGCTATATTAATATCTCTGCGAGGATCTCTATTGGGGTCTCTGGGGTCTATGTTTTTAACTTCAGGCATGACATTAATCTCTTTATAATTAATCAATTTAACATCTTCAAAATATGGCGAAAATTTTAATCGAGAAATAAAATTATCTATAGCAGGATATGTGTCAGCTATTCCAACTAATGATAGAACATTACTTTCCTCTTTCGCATTAACAGGCTTAGAAACAGTTGGCCTTCGGTTTGTTCTTAGTTCCATCTCTCCCCTCATTCTCATTTCCATCTCATCAGGCTGATTTACTATAGAGGCATCAACAGGAAAAAATTGTGAGATAACAATATTGGAAGGAGTAAGTCTGCTTATTTCCATTAATGTCCTCAGCCACAAATCTCTTTTAAAAATTACGGACTTAGAAATCTGCAATCTTTGTTTAATCTTTGTTCTCTCCTCCTTTAACTCTTTTATTCTCGGGATAAAAGAGTCGTGATTCTTCAGTATATCACTTGTTCTCTGAAGCTTGGAGTCCTTAATCGCATAGCTCTGGACTGTAAATATATGCACCGTCATAAAAATTACTATCGACAGAATCGCTGACATAATTAACGGTATTCTTTTCTTCTTAAGTTCTTTCTCCATAATTATCTCAGGAGGAAGAAGATTTGCTTTCGTATCAGATTCATTAAGTGCCGTTAACGCAGCTCCAATAGCAACGCTCCAAGCATTGGGATTTTGTCCGGTAATATGCAGCATCGTCTTATTGCTAATTAAAATATTTAAAAAAGGTGTTAGTTCAACTACCCGTAGTTTAAGATTATTAGATAGGAATACTGCAATCTCTTTTAAGTTAGAAGCCTGTCCAGTTAAAATAGCTTTACTGAATTCTGACTTTCTATCCATCTGAGACATATAAAAACTAATTGATCGATGAATCTCATTACTCAAAGTTTCCAAAATAGACGCGGCTGTACTAATGTTTCCGTCTTTAAACTTTACCTTTTCAGCATCTTCAAACCCTATATTTCTATCCCTTTGAATTGCCCCTGTAATATCATTTCCGGCAACACGTATCGATCTGGCAAAAACTAATTGCCTGCCTTTTGCAACACCGATATCCGCTGATGTTGCCCCTATATCTATTAGTACGGTTGGTTCGTCAGCTAACATATTATTAAATTTGGCACAATTGAATACTGCAAATAAAGTAGGTTCAATTAGATCTGCGGATATTCCTATGGTCGAAATTCTGGTCAAAAGATCATGAATCAGCTCTGATTTTACAGCAACTAAAACAATATTTATTTCGGAAGTGGTTTCATCATCATTCTCTAAAATCTGATAATCCCAAATAACATCCTCTAATGGGAATGGAACTTGTTGTTGAGCTTCGTACTTTATAATCTGCTTTATTCTATTTGCCCCCACAGATGGAATCTTAAAGTACCGAATAATAATAGAACGACCAGGCATAGCTACTACTAACCTAGATTTTGAAGGTTTTTTAAAAGAAGAGATTGCCTCTATAAGCGCTGAAACTATATCTTTTTCTTTTGGCGTTCCATCCTTTGTCTTGATTCTGACAATATTTGCATTCTTAAGCTCTATTCCTCGAGAAGTTTTTACAAGCTCTACAATCTTAACGGAATTACTACCAATATCAAGTCCAACACCACTTTTAGTCTTAATCATAGAATTACCTTATACTTAACTAAAATAGCTCCAAATTCTACCACCGCCACTTTTTTTGTCAAGAACATACAACGACAACTTTTTGGAGCGGGTGATGGGAATCGGACCCACGCTATTAGCTTGGAAGGCTAAAGTTCTACCACTGAACTACACCCGCTACTACAAAATTTATTATACATAACCAAAAGATTGTGTCAAATTCTTTACCTCTGGTATTTTAATGAACTTTTTGATACGCTTTTTTATTTCATATTCACTAAGAGTTCTTAGTTTGTTAAGACTAAAATCCTCCACAGTAAAAGATGCAATTATCGTCCCATAAACCAATGCTCTGCGAATGATATCATCTCGAAAGTTTTCAATATCCACTTTGGAAATGTAGCCTAAAAATCCACCACCAAAACTATCTCCTGCGCCCGTAGGATCAATCACATTTCTCACTGGATATGCCGGTAACGAAAAACGGTTGTATTCAGTAAAAAGCATCACTCCATATTCCCCCTTTTTTATTACTACATATTTTACACCCAATTTTAATATTTTATCAGCTGCTTTTGTAAAATCCGATTCTCCTACCAGCTGCATCGCTTCACTATCGTTCAGCATAACTATATCTGCTCGCTTAAATACCTCTAAAAGTTTGCTCTTTTTATTCTTTATCCAGAGATCCATTGTATCGCAGACAATCAGTTTCGGTTTTTCAATCTGATTTAGGATGTAGAGTTGAAGTTCTGGATCAATATTTGCGAGAAAAACATACTCTGACTTCTTATACTTGGCTGGAAGTTTAGGACAGAAATTTTCTAAAACACCAAGATCCACAGATAATGTTTCTCTTTGATTAATGTCTTTCTTATAAACTCCAGACCATCTAAATGTTTTGCCATTTTCCCTTTGCAACCCCGTGATGTCTATTCCTCTTTCATTAAACAGATCAATATACTGCTGTGGAAAGTCCGCTCCTACGGCTGCCACTAAACGAACTTTTCCAAAATAGCTTGCCGCACATGCAAAATAAGACGCTGAGCCGCCAAGAACATTCTTCGCCTCTTTAAATGGAGTCTTAACAGAATCAAAAGCAACAGAACCTACTACTAATATACTCATGCAAATTCCCCCATCATTTTAGAAATTTCAGTAAACACTTCTTCTACACTCACCTCTTCCATACATGTGTGAGCATTTGGACATTCTCGAAGAAAACACGGCGAACAGCTAACTTTCTTGTATATTACCCGTAATTTTTCGGATGGAATCGTGACCGTATCTGGATTTGTCGGGCCAAAGATCGCCAGTGTTGGAACCATTAATGCAAATGCAATGTACAGAGGCCCTGTATCTCCCGTTACAAATAATTTGCATTTATTGACCAAACCTATGCTATCCCGAAGAGTTGTCTTCCCAGCTGCCATAACGCATTTATTTCTTAATCCCCTTGCCACTGCATTTACAAGATTTTGTTCATGCAGACTTCCAAATAAAACTAGTTTCGCATTATAAGCCTTTATTAGCTTCTTTCCTAATTCTGCGTATTTTTTAACAGGCCAGCACTTTGCTTTTCCGTACGCAGCCCCAGGATTAAACCCTATTACTGTATCTGCACTATTTATCTTGTTTTCCTTGAAAAATCTCTTTACAAAAGCTTCTCCATGTTCTGAAATATTGAGAACTAGTTTCCTGTTTGCAGGTCTTTTGCCTATTAAACTGACAATATTTATAAAATAATCTATTCTGAGAGCGCTAAATTCTATTTCCTTTGTACGCTGAGTTGATATATTAAGCAAAAACCCTCTGCAATTCGTTTTGTAACCGACTCTGTATTTTGCTCCTGTTAAGAACAATAATAACGCTGAACTGAAAGAATTGGGGAATGCTATTCCTATATCAAATCTTTCTTTTCTTAGTTTTTTGATTACCCGGATGTATTCACAAAAGTTCTTTGGATTGCAAGTAACAATATCATCAATAAACGGATTACCAATAAACACATCCCTAGTCCATTCTTTCCCGACAATAGTAATTTTTGCATGTGGAAAATTCTTTGCCAGTTGAGCGATTGCAGGTGTAGTCATAACAGCGTCTCCTATCCAGTTAACGCTTCTGATAATAATTTTTTTAACTTCACCGTTATTTATTTTTGGTATTTTCATCTTTTTCTTCTTGGGTTTTATTCTGACTGTGTATTGAGCCATCTCCCATACTTTTGCATATTTAGAGAACACATAAAAAGCACCCAATGCACACACCACTATTCCAACAACTCCATCCAAAAAACCTTTTTTAAGAACGTACATTTTAAAGAACTTACCAAAAGGCCATAGAACTAAGTGAAATATTCCTACCCTATGTTTCCTTTTTAATATTTCTTTAGCGGCCAAATCCGTATATTTATTAAATTTGTAGAAATAATGTTCCAGATTACGATATGGCTGATGGATTAGATCCCCATTCAAGTTTCCTTTGGAGCCTTTTGATTCAACGCTTGAACCTAATTCTCTGTCTTTATATACTGCTCCATCCTGCCGAAATAACCGTAAGACATAGTCGGGATACCATCCGCAATAGTTAACAGGTTTCCCCAAAAAACTATTCTTGCGGGCTATGTAATAGCCATCCGGAACAGGTCTGTTTCTCATAAGTTTTCTTACGTTCTTGGACAACTCCTCTGTTAATGCTTCGTCAGAGTCAACTACCAATATCCAGTCACTTGTTATTCTCTTTAATGCCCAGTTCAGTTGTTTCCCATAATTTATGTACTTGTTATAATATATTCTGTCGGTATACGTTTTTGCTATCTCAATTGTTTTATCCGTACTTCCTGAATCCACTATAACTATGTCTGTTATCCACTTAATGCTTTCAAGGCATTTCTCTAATGTGTCGGATGAATTATGGGTTAAAACTATTGCACACAAGCTAGGCATATTATTTCCCTGATAAATTTCTAAGAATTTCTATTCCCTTATAAAGCACCTTATTCTCTGCGGCATAACAGAGACGAAAGTGGGTGCTCTTTTCTGAAAACACGCTTCCCGGGATAACCAACAAATTGTTATCAATAGCTTTACCAACAAATTCCTCGTCAGTAAGTCCTTCAGGTGTTTTTACGAACATATAGAACGCGCCTTCAGGTTTTAATATCTCAAAATAATCCTTTAAACCATTATACATTAAATCTCTTTTCTCTTTATATGAATCTATTAAGGGTGCTGGATTATACTCTAATGCCTTAATGCCGGCATATTGAACAATTGAAGGAGCGCATACAAAAGTATACTGCTGCAATTTAATCATCTCATTCAACAGCCATTTCGGCCCTCCTGCCCAGCCAAGTCTCCACCCTGTCATAGCATAGGTCTTTGAGAACCCGTTTAGAACCAATGTGTTTTCATAGATTTCCGCAATAGAAATAGAATCTTCCCCGTAAGTAAACTCATTATAAATTTCATCTGAAACTATAAGAATATTGTGTTTGTTAGCTATATCCGCAAGCCCCTTTAACTGATCTTTGCTGTATACAGCGCCTGTTGGATTGCACGGGCTGTTTATTACAATAATTTTTGTTTTTTTAGATATAGCCTGCTCAACCATATCAATGGGAATATCAAATGACGGATATGTATCAACAAAAACAGGAATGCCTCCCACTGCCCTGATCAGATGTTTATACATTACAAAATAAGGATCAAATACAATAACTTCGTCGCCCGGATTAATAAGACACATAAAGGACAACATAAGTCCGCCTGAGACGCCGGAAGTAATCATTATCTCCTCTAAACTTATATTCTTCGCCTTTTGCTGAATCTGAATCTTTTCCCTCAATTCAGGAATACCCTGAGTAAGCGTATACTTATTCAACCCGTTTTGAATTGCTTGTATAGCCGCCCTTTTGACCTCTGCCGACACATCAAAATGCGGTTGTCCTATGCTCAAATTTACAGGATCCTTCAACTTAGATGCTAAAGCAAAAACCTTCCTTATCCCTGAAGAATCTATTAAAGACATCCTGTCAGCAATTGCACTGTTCATTAATGACCACTCCTTTCGCATAGTATGTATGCGTTATTATGCCTCATTAATTTTTTCCAAATGATCAATATCATCTAAATCTTTATGTCGCTTACTCGCTTTTTTGTTCTTTATTAAGTCTTCATAGGAAATAAAATTAACTTCGGTATTATCTATTGATACCGTATTTTTATTTTTATAGCATTCTTCAAAAAGAACACCATCAATAGAAGTAATAATTTCAAGTCTAAGTGGAGGTACTCCCATTCGAATTATTTGTGATTTTTTCAAGAAGAAATCTTTTTTTATTTCTTGAGAAGTGAATCCAAAATCATGCAATGCCTCCACCAATTTCAAAGCATTGTTTTCGCGAATTGCCACCCATATATCCATATCACCAGTCGCGCGAGGATGACCATAAAGACCTACTGCATAACCACCAATGATAAGATACTCAATCTTTTTTGAGTGAAGCAATTGTATAAATTCTTTGAAGTCTTTCGGAAATGTTATCATAATTAAACATATGTTTTCTCATTGTTTCAATACATTGAAGTCTTTCTATATAAGATTTCGTTTTCCAATATGAATCGTCATCATTTTTTTCTAAAGGTAAAACTTCAAAATACTTTTTATCCATAACACTTTTATAATATCATACTTTCATAAACGAAAACAGCATAAAATGCGAACATACGCATAATATAAGCTTCACTCTTTTAGCAATTTTAAGATAGCGGATTCCAACACTTCCAGTTTTTGCAAACCAAATCCTTTCCCATATATTCTGCCGTATCTATCAATCATAAATATAGTCGGAAAACTTCTAATGCCTCCATATAAATCATATACGTACTTCTCCCCTATGAGAACTTTGTATGTTATGCCAAGTTTTTCCGTAAATAACTTTACAGGATACAAACTTCCTTCATCCATTACAACTGCCAGAATTACAACACCCCGTCTGCTATAAATGTTCTGTATATACTGCAAGTATTCTGCCTGTTCTTTTGAAAGAGGATCCCAGCTATACCAGAACTCCAAAATAACAACTTTGCCAATAAATGAAGAGAGAGATACTCTGCCGCCATCCATATTCGTCAGCGCAAAATCCGGAGACTGAGGATGCTTGCCAAGTGTTACCCGCTGTCTACTAGCGCATGATGTAATAAGAAAACATGCTGCTAAAGCAATTATAGTCTTATATACGCAACTATTCTGTAACGGTCTGAATGGAATCATAGGTTATCTTTAGAATTTGGCTAAGTTCTTTAATTCTAATACTCAATGGAGGCAGTAAAACAATGACATCTTCCAGAGGACGAATGATCAATCCTCTTTTTCTAGCCTCTAAAATTACTTTGTGCCCTATTTGCGCTCCTGAAGAGTATTGTTTTCGGCTATCTTTGTTCTCAACCAGCTCAATTCCCACTATCAGCCCTTTCTGCCTGATATCTCCTACATGAGCCAGCTTATTAAATCCTTTAAGTCCGACTTGTAAAAATTCTATCTTTTCTTCCAGAGATTCAAGGACTCTGTCTTCTTCAAAAATACTTATATTTGCCAATGCAGCTGCACAGGCTAGAGAGTTGCCGGTATAACTATGTCCATGATAAAAAGTTTTATGTTCATCATGCTCCCCTAGAAACTGGTTATAGATTTCTTCCGTAGCCAATGTGGCTGCTAAGGGAAGATATCCTCCTGTTATCCCCTTAGCCACGACCATAATGTCAGGTTTTACTTTTTCATGCTCGCAAGCAAACATCTTTCCCGTTCTGCCAAAACCTACGGCTACTTCGTCTGCTATCAAGAGAACATCGTGCTTTTTGCATAACTTGCTTACTGCCTTCAGAAAACCCTTTGGAGCTACTACAATTCCACCTGCGCACTGCACCAACGGCTCTATAATTACACCAGCAATTTTGTCGTGCTTTCGCTCCAGTATATTTTCCAATTTATTCAAACACGCCATATTACACAGTCGAAATGTTTTTGAACATCTGTAACAATATGGATATGGTACTTTAAAGCCTTTAAATAAAAGCGGTTTATATTTCTTATGAAAGATATCCATGCCGCCAACACTAACCGCTCCTAAAGTATCTCCATGATACCCTCCAATAAAGGAGACAAACTTGTTTTTTTGAGGTTCTCCCTTCTGTTGCCAGTATTGGAAAGCTATTTTCAAGGCTATTTCTACCCCTGTAGAACCGCTATCAGAGAAAAACACTCTTTTAAGATTCGAAGGTGTAATCTCAATAAGTTTTTTAGCAAGACATATTGTCTGTGTGTTGGACAATCCAAGAAGCGTTGTATGAGACACCTTCTTAATTTGTTTTATTATTGCCCGATCTATTTCTTTTTTTCTGTGGCCGTGAATATTAACCCAGAGAGATGAGATACCATCAAGATATTTTTTGCCATCAATGTCAACGAGAAAAGAATCATACGCTTTCTCTATTATAACAGTGTCCTCTTTTTCGTACTCCTGCATCTGAGTAAAAGGATGCCAGATATGGTCTAAATCAATCTGTTTGAGTTTCTTTTTTGTATCTTTATGCATAATTACCTTTAGCTATGCTTACAGCTGACTCTGCCAATACCTGGTTGGAACTAATAAATGGCAAAGGAACCGTTTTTAAATCTACTACAAGTGGAATCTCAGTACACCCGCCTATTATGAGTTCTGCTCCATTGTTTATAAGATTATCAATTGCACTATAGATTAACTGCTTGCTTCTTCCTTTAAAATACCCACGCTTTATTCCATCTTCTCCGAATATTGCTTCGGTAACCATGTCCTGTACTTTTTCATCAGGTTTGATCACTTCTATATTAAAATCTATCAACTCTTTCTGATATAATTCAGCTTTTATCGTACTTAGAGTAGATAGTAATCCAACCTTTCTAACATTGGGAAATTCTTTATGAATCTTTTTTGCAACTTCTTTTATCATATGAACTATTGGAATTTTAAGATGACTTTTAAGTTCATCATAGAAAAAATGCGCTGTATTACAAGGGATTATAATAAAATTCACTTTTGCCCGCTCAAGCATTTTCCCTGATTCTATCAATGCAGGAATAGGGCTTTCGCCATTATTGAATATAGCCTGAGACCTATCCGGAATTTTAGGATTATTGTCAACAATTACATGAATATGATCCTGATCTTTCTTGGCTTTGGTGAGCTTTATTATTTTACTGAGTAAATCAGAAGTCGCTGCAGGACCCATTCCGCCTATAATACCGATTATCTTCTCTTTTACGCTTTTATCCATGTTTCTCATTTATAGCTCTGGCAACTCTTTTCCCTGCCCCCATAGCCTCAATTACTGTGGCTGCGCCTGTTACAATGTCTCCTCCTGCATACACTCCTTTAAGAGAGGTTTCTCCTGTAATATTATCAGCAACTATGTTTCCTCTTTTATTCAGCTTCAGTCCGGGAGTTTGAGATAATAACAACGGATTCGGTCCTTGCCCAATCGCGATAACAATTGTATCTATATCTTCTAAGTACTCTGATCCATCTATTTGAACAGGTCTTCTTCTTCCTGAATCGTCGGGTTCTCCAAGTCTCATTTTGAGACACTTTACCTGTTTGACCCAGCCTTTATCATCCCCTATTATCTCAATAGGCAATGTGAGAAGATCAAGTTTTACCCCCTCTTCCTCAGCATGATGTATTTCCTCAGCTCTTGCGGGCATTTCAGAACGCGAACGGCGATAAATTATACAAACCTTCTCTGCTCCAAGACGCCGCGCAACTCTTGCTGAATCCATAGCTACATTCCCTGCTCCAACCACAGCAACTTTTTTCCCTATCCGGAGCGGAGTGTCGTATTCAGGGAACTTGTAAGCCTTCATAAGATTTGCTCTTGTAAGAAATTCATTGGCAGAATAAACACCATTATAGTTTTCACCCGGTATCCCAAGAAAATACGGGAACCCTGCACCTGTACCAATGAATATAGCTTTATAACCAGCTCCAAATAATTCATCAATTGTAATAGTTCTCCCGACTATAATATTCGTCTTGATCTTTACTCCAAGATTTTTAACATATTCTATCTCATAATCAAGAACATCTCTCGGCATCCTGAATTCAGGAATACCGTATCTCAATACTCCTCCGGGAGCATGCAAAGATTCAAAGATAGTAACATCCCAACCTGTTTTCGCAAGGTCTCCGGCACACGTTAATCCGGATGGACCTGCGCCTATAACTGCTGCCAGCGGTTTGTGACCAGTAACGGGTGATGGGTGATGAGTGATGGGTGACGGGTGGTTTCTTCCCCAGTCTGCAGCAAATCTTTCCAGCCTTCCAATCGCAATAGGTTCATTTTTCTTCTTCAAAGTACACACTATTTCACATTGTGTCTCCTGAGGACAGACACGACCGCAGATAGCTGGAAGATTATTCTTCTTTCTCAATATATCCAGCGCCTCTGAAAACTTGCGTTCTGCAATAAGTTTTATAAATCCAGGGATATCTACTTCTACAGGACATCCCGGCATACACGGAGCTTTTTTACATTGTAGGCATCTTTTTGCTTCCGCAACTGCTTGATCCTCGGTATATCCAAGAGCAACCTCACTAAAATTCTTTACTCTCTCCCGTGGTAACTGTTCAGGCATTACAAGTCTTTTTTGCATTTACGCAGCTCCTTTTCACAATTACACGAGGACATCTTCTCTTCTTCGAAAAATCTGGCGTTTCTATTTGTCAGTTCATTAAAATCAACAAGATGCCCGTCAAATTCAGGCCCATCAACACACGCGAACTTTACTTCACCCCCTACAGTCACTCTGCATGAACCGCACATACCTGTGCCATCCACCATTATAGGGTTGAGATTAACAATTGTCGGAATGTTGAACTTCTTTGTCATGAGACATACAAACTTCATCATAATTATAGGTCCGATAGCTATGACCAGATCTATCTTTCTTTTTGTTAATATCTCTTTTAACGGATCCGTGACAACTCCTTTTCTCCCGTATGAGCCATCATCCGTTGTAATATGCAATTCATCACTGATCTTCCGCATTTTATCTTCAAGAATAACCATATCCCTGCCTCTTGCTCCAATTATTGAGATAACAGTATTCCCTATCTCCTTTAATGCCCTGGCTTCAGGATATATAACCGCTGTTCCGACTCCTCCTCCAATACATACAACCGTGCCAAGTTTCTCCACTCTTCCGGGATGTCCAAGAGGTCCTGCGACATCAATTAAGGAATCTCCTTTCTTCAACATTCCTAATTTTTTCGTTGTCTTTCCAACCTCCTGAAATATTATGGTAATATTGCCAGTTTTTGCATCAAAATCATTTATTGTAAGGGGTATTCGCTCCCCTTTCTCATCTATTCTAAGCACTATAAATTGTCCCGGTTTCGCTTTTTTTGCTATTTCCGGCACTGAAATAATCATGCTCTTTATTTCTTTGGATAACTGTTTTACATCTAATATTTCGTACATGTTGAATCACCTCTAGCTTTTGATAACGAGAAATTAATATACTTCAGCATTTATCAAATTACAAGCAGAAAAATGCTTGAATTTTATTGCCAAATACATTACGCTTTATCTAATATGGTTATTATTAAACCCTTTAGAGGGATTAGATACAATAAAGAAAAAATACAGAATCTGGAAAAGGTTGTCTCCCCCCCATATGATGTAATCTCTGAACAGGAAAAAAGAGACTATCTTAATTCCAGTCCTTATAATATCGTCCGACTCATACTGCCTGATCCTGACGAAAAAAACGACAAATACAGTTCTGCGCATAATCTGCTTAATAACTGGTTAGAATCTGACATAATAAGCAGAGAAGATGAGCCGTCAATCTACATATATCAGCAGATATTCAATGTTAATGGAAAGGATATAACAAGAACAGGTTTTATATGTCTGCTTAAATTAGAAGACTTTAAACATGGAATTGTTTTGCCGCATGAGAAGACACTGAGCGCGCCCAAAGAGGACAGGTTGAAATTAATGAGTGCATGCAAAGCGAACCTTTCTCAAATATTCGGACTATATCAGGACACAACACACACCATATCTCAAATACTAAAAAACCATACTTCCTGCTCACCCATCATAGATATTACAGATACAAAAGGAGAAAAACACAAACTATGGGCGATTACGAATAATGATGATATTAATGTAATTGTTAACGCTATGCAGGACAAAAAAGTTTTTATTGCAGACGGACATCATCGATATGAAACAGCTCTTAATTATAAAAGAAAACTGGTTGAAACCAACAGTAGTCATACAGGCAATGAGCCTTATAACTTTATCATGATGTATTTATGCGCAATGGATGATTCTGGACTCGTTGTTTTCCCAACTCATAGGCTTTTAAAAGATCTACCAGAATTCAATAAGTCTGCGTTCAGACAAAATTTATCTACCTATTTTGATGTAGTCAGAATTGACAAAAAAGACCTGTTTGAATATATGGAGAAAAATATAGATAAACATGTATTTGGTTTATATATGGGAAAAGGAGAATTTTACGCATTGAACAAGAGGTTGAAACACAAGGGGTTGAAACCCCTTGTTCAGGAAAATATACCTGATGCGTGGAAAGAGCTTGATGTTGCAATCCTGCATAAGGTAATTATTGAGAACGTACTTGGAATTACGGAGAAAGAAGTAAAGCTTCAGAAGAATATAAAATATACCGCAGATAGCGAAGAAGGCATAAGGCAGATAGATAATGGTTCCTATGAGCTTCTATTGTTCTTAAATTCAACAAAACTCAGCCAAATTAAGGATATATCGCTTAAAGGCGAAGTTATGCCTCAAAAATCCACGTATTTCTATCCTAAGCTGCTTACCGGACTGGTTATTAATAAATTATGAAAATAGCGATAGTGCATGATTGGCTTACAGGCATGCGTGGCGGAGAAAAGTGTCTGGAAATATTCTGCGAGTTGTTTCCCAATGCAGATATTTTTACACTTGTTCATATACCCGAGAAAATAACTGATACTATAAATAGGATGAATATCAAAACATCCTTTATCCAGAACCTGCCTCTTGCAAAAACAAAATACAGAAATTATCTGCCTCTTTTTCCTATGGCTGTTGAGTCATTTGATATGCGAGGATACGACATTGTCCTGAGCAGCAGCCACTGCGTTGCTAAAGGCGCCCTAACATCTCCGGAAACCTGTCATATATGCTACTGCTATACACCAATGAGATACGCATGGGATATGTATCATGAGTATTTCTCCCACGAGCGACTCGGAACTATTTCCAAGTTTACCGTGCCATTTTTTATGAACCGCATAAGAGTATGGGATGAAGCGTCATCCCGCAGAGTGGATGATTTTATTGCTATCTCAAAACATGTTGCGACAAGGATTAAGCATTATTACAGAAGAGAATCAAGCGTTATATACCCGCCTGTAGATACTGATTTTTATACACCAATACCAGAGGTAATGCGCGAGACAATGCCTCATCAGGATAAAAACTTTTACCTTATGATATCAGCATTAACTTATTACAAAAGAATTGATATAGCTATCAAAGCGTTCAATAAGTTAAAACTGCCTCTTATAATAATCGGCAGCGGTCCGGAAGAGAAAAGGCTCAAAGCATTGGCAAAGGCAAACATAACATTCTTAGGCTGGCAGCCTGATAATATACTGCATGAATACTATGCTATGTGCAAAGGTTTTATATTTCCGGGCAAGGAAGATTTCGGCATAACTCCCCTTGAGGCGCAGTCATGCGGTAAAGGAGTGATCGCATACGCTGAAGGCGGTGTTCTTGAAACAGTTAAACACGGAGAAAATGGGGTTCTGTTTAAAGAGCAGAATCCGCATTCCTTAATTGAAGCAGTGAAGGAATTTGAGAAAATGAAATTTGATAAAGATAAAATCCGCAAAAACGCTCTTTCTTTTAACAAGCAGAGATTCAAGAAAGAAATCAAAGATATCATTATGACCAAATATCAGAAAAAACATGGTTAAAAATCCAAAGCAGTCTTTGTTCATAATACTCTCTGTGATATCGGACACTCTGATGACCGTAGTGTCCTTTTTATTTGCTTACTATATCCGTTTTTACATACACCAAGTTCCAGCAGAATATATTCCTGCTTTTCATCCTTATCTTAAACTGCTGATAATCGTAATTCCTATCTGGCTGATATCGCTTTCATCTCACGGATTGTATAAACAGAAGAATTCTTTCCTTTCCCTAATTGATAAGGTATATTCTATTTTTAAAGCTGTCTTGTTTGCCACATTAGTTCTAATGGCTATAACATTCCTGTACCGCCAATTTTCCTATTCCAGATTAACATTCGCGTATGCTTCCGGTCTTAATTTCCTGTGTATTACGCTTATGAGCATGGCGATCAGAAAAATACAAATAACCGCTATAAAGAGAGGATTCGGCATTAGAAACGTAATTATCGTTGGCACGGGTGAAACTGCAAAAGCAATAGCGTCTAAAATTCAAAAACATATCGCGCTGGGTTATAAAATAATCGGATATATCTCGGATAAAGAAATCACTCATTCAAAAGGCGAAAACAATCTGGAAATTATGGGAGGAATCTCCGAAATCCCTAAAATAGCGAGAAAAAAAAATATTGATAAGATTATTTTTGCGTCGCCTAATGTGTCAAACAAAGACACTTTGGATATTATATTAAAATGTACCGAGCTGAACGTAGATTTCACTATTGTGCCGGGCGTATACGAAATTGTAACAAGCAAGGTAAATGTAGATGACATAGACGGAATACCTGTAATAGGACTTAAGGAATCCCCCCTTCAAAGCTTCAATCTTTTCCTAAAAAGAGCCTTTGATCTGATATTGTCCGCTGTACTAACGATCATACTTTCTCCTTTATTATTAATCCTTTCAATAGCCATAAAACTGAATTCAAAAGGTCCGATACTATACAATCAAGAGAGAATCGGCGAAAACAATAAGGTTTTTACTATATATAAATTTCGATCAATGCGTATGGATGCAGAAGAACATACTGGTCCTGTATGGGCGCAGGAAAAAGATCCAAGACGAACTAAAGTCGGCACATTCATACGAAGGATGAGCTTTGATGAACTTCCACAACTTTTAAATATACTTAGAGGGAATATGAGTCTTATCGGTCCAAGACCTGAAAGACCATTCTTTGTAGAGCAGTTTAAGAATGATATACTGGGGTATATGTCAAGACACCGGATAAAGCCGGGCATAACAGGATGGGCACAGGTAAACGGGCTGAGAGGCAATACATCAATTGCGGAGAGAACCAAATACGACCTGTATTATATTGAGAACTGGTCTATGGCATTTGATCTGAAAATACTCGTAAGAACAATTTTGGAGTTTTGTTTTCATAAGCATGCATACTGATTATAAAAAATCCCCCTTTGAAGGGGGAGCAAGGGGAATGTTATGAAAATATTAGTAACAGGTGGCGCTGGATTTATAGGTTCGCATATAACAGACAAACTGATTGATGAAGGGCATGAGGTTGTAATAGTTGATAACCTCGTAACAGGTAAAAAGGAAAACATTAATCCAAAAGCAATATTCTACAATATTGATATACGCAGTGAAAAACTGGAACATGTATTTAAAAAGGAACAACCTGATTACGTTGACCATCTCGCTGCGCAGATGAGTGTTGCAGTGTCAATGAAGAAACCGGTTTTTGACGCGGATGTTAATATATTGGGAGTGCTTAATGTCCTACAAAACTGCGTAAAATACAATGTAAAGAAACTGGTTTTCGCTTCTTCAGGAGGAACTGTTTACGGAGAAGCGAAAAACTCGCCTACAACAGAAAGTGAGCCATTCTGCCCGCTTTCCCCTTATGGAGTTTCAAAGCTTTCAACTGAATACTATCTTTCATTCTATGAGCATGAATATAATCTTCCATATGTAGCTCTGCGATATGGGAATGTCTATGGCCCGCGTCAGGATCCGCATGGAGAAGCAGGTGTTATAGCTATCTTTATAAAAGCCATGCTAACAGGTAAAACCCCGACAATCTTCGGCAAAGGCGATTGTGTTAGAGATTATGTATATGTTGATGATATTGTTGCCGCCAATATGTCGGCTCTCAACCGGAATATATGCGGAGCTTTCAATATAGGAACTGCCAAAGGAACAGATGTCAATGAAGTCTTTAATGCATTAAAACGCGTAATAGATTTTCCCAAAGATTGTGAGTACGGTCCCGCCAGAGAAGGAGACCTTAAACGAAGTATTTTATCATTTGATAAAGCGCAAAAATCCCTTTCATGGAAACCTTGTGTCAGCCTGCATGAAGGATTTGAAAAAACAGTAGAATTCTTCAGAAAAAATGGGTAATTATATACTCAGACGTTTATTCGGCATTATCCCGCTTCTCTTAGGCATAAGCATAATTACATTTTCAGTAATACACCTTGCGCCGGGCAAGCCAACAGACCTTCAAACACAGCTCAACCCTAAAATATCCCAGCAAACGAGAGCAAGACTGGAGAAACTGTACGGACTGGATAAACCGCTGTATGTTCAATATGCCGCATGGCTTAAAAGAATAGTCCGCCTTGATTTTGGTACATCATTTATAGACCACAGATCTGTGCGTTCAAAAATCAGGGAAACACTTCCAATAACTTTGATGATCAATGTATTATCAATTCTATTTATACTTCTCATAGCAATCCCCGTAGGAATTGCGTCAGCTACAAAACGAAATTCATGGTTCGACAGATTCTCAACAGTTTTCGTATTCGTCGGTTTTTCAATGCCGTCATTCTGGCTTGCAATGCTCCTTATCATGCTCTTTAGTATAAAACTTGGCTGGCTTCCTATTTCAGGACTTCACTCAATGAATTACGATCAGATGAGTCATTTTCAAAGACTGACTGATTTTGGCAGGCATATAATAATGCCTGTTTTTATAGGCATATTCGGAGGAATTGCAGGTATGTCCAGATATATGAGGTCAAATATGCTTGAAGTGCTGAATCAGGACTATATAAGAACGGCGCGGGCAAAGGGCTTAAGCGAATTCAAAGTTGTTTATAAACACGCATTAAAGAACGCCGTAATACCCCTTATCACTATTTTAGGTCTTTCTGTCCCGGGCTTGATCGGCGGCAGTGTTATTATAGAGACCATATTTGCAATTCCAGGTATGGGCAGATTATTTTTTCAATCCGCAATGTCCAGAGACTATCCCGCTATAATGGGAATTCTCACTATAGGAGCAGTGCTTACATTGGTCGGAAATCTTCTTGCGGATATATGTTACGGGATTGCTGATCCAAGGATAAAATATGAAAAAAAATAAACTTGCTCTTTTTGGAATAATTATTATCCTTACAATGTTCTTTGCTGGCATTTTTGCGCCTGTTCTATCGCCGTATGATCCAAATAAAATAGACGTAGATGCTATATTCCAAAAACCCTTTCAGAATAATCATATTCTCGGAACCGATGAACTGGGCCGTGATGTGCTCTCAAGGATAATATGGGGTGCGCGCATTTCCATCAAGGTAGGATTTGTTGCGACAGGTATTTCAATCATAATAGGCATTCTTATTGGGTCCATTGCAGGATATTATGGCAGAAAAGTTGATTCAGCCTTAATGAGATTTGTTGATATAATGCTTTGCTTTCCAAGCTTCTTCCTTATTCTATCGATTGTAGCGATAACAAAACCATGTATAACCAATGTAATGATAATTATCGGGTTAACAAGCTGGATGGGCATTGCCAGGCTTGTTAGAGGAGAATTCCTCACGCTTAAAGAACGCGAGTTCACACAGGCGGCAAAAATAATGGGCGCAAGCAATATGAGAATAATTTTTCGTCATATCCTGCCAAATGCAATGGCTCCTATATATGTTGCCGCTACTTTTGGAATAGCCGGCGCGATACTTACGGAATCGGCTCTAAGCTTTTTGGGTCTAGGCGTTCAGCCACCAACACCAAGCTGGGGAAATCTTCTTTCAATAGGTAAATCAACAATGGAATTCGCATGGTGGATTGCATTATTTCCCGGGCTTGCTATTTTTATAACGGTTCTTAGTTATAATCTGTTAGGCGAAGGGCTGAGAGATATACTTGACCCTAAAACCTACATAGAAGTCTAAAAAAGAGTGGAAAGGAGTAGTCGCCGCTGGTATAATACTAAAAACAAATCATTACCCAATGGGTGAAAAGCGGAGATAAAAATGCTATTAACAAAAAAGATGTCGCAAGTCAAATTAAGAAGGACTAAAGAAGGGGTAACGGGAAAGATGGGACTAAGCTGGATAGGTCATTGCATGGAGCATTTTGGATTAGAAGAAATGGTTAAAGAGGTATATGGGGATAAGAAGAAAAGCAATCGAGAGATAGGCGCATAGGAAAAGATTATGGCAAAAGCAAGTAGATTAGGTAAAAACTAATCCCGAATTCTCTTTAGATCTCTGTATTTGCTAGGCTAAATAGGAATTTGGGGCCTCATCAGGCGCTTGATTATTTAACACCTATGAGATATATTGTGAGAATCACAATGAGAATCTTAAACGAAAAGTGTTACCTATGTGCCCAGCCAGCACAATTCATTGCTTGCATAGCCTCAAGGTGTTATATTAATGAGATATCTTTTTGAGATTTAAAAATTAGTTTGGGAGGAGAAAAAATGACACGTTCAACTACAATCCTTACTGTAAGGCATAAGGGAAAAGTGGCTATAGGTGGCGATGGTCAGGTTACACAGGGCGAAACTATTATGAAGCATAACGCAAAAAAACTGCGTAGATTATATAATGATCAAGTGCTGGTTGGTTTTGCAGGAGCAACGGCAGATGCTTTTACTCTGTTTGAAAGATTCGAGAAGAAACTGGAAGAGTATAGCGGCAATCTTCAGAGAGCTGCAATTGAGCTAGCGAAAGACTGGCGCACAGATAGAGTTTTAAGAAGACTGGAGTCTTTGCTTGCTGTTGTCAATAAGGATTATTCACTTCTTATATCTGGTAATGGAGACGTTATTGAGCCAAGTGATGGAGTATTAGCAATAGGTTCAGGAGGCCCTTATGCGCTTGCCGCAGCTAAAGCGCTGATAAAACATTCAGGACTCTCAGCAGCAGAAATTGTTAAGGAAGCCATTATGATAGCTTCTTCAATATGCATATACACGAACGATCAGATAGTCGTAGAGAAATTATAGGGAGAAAATTCTAATGGACGCACTAACACCAAAACAAGTTGTAAAAGAACTTAATAAATATATTATCGGACAAAACAATGCAAAAAAGTCCGTCGCTATAGCTTTGAGAAACAGATGGCGCAGACAGAAACTGCCTTTGGAACTGCGTGATGAGGTTGCTCCAAAGAATATCATTATGATCGGACCAACAGGTGTAGGAAAAACAGAAATTGCCAGACGCCTTGCGCGATTGGCTCAGGTGCCGTTTATTAAGGTTGAGGCATCAAAATATACAGAGGTTGGATATGTTGGCAGAGATGTAGAATCTATGATAAGGGATCTGACTGATCTTGCAGTAAAGATGATAAAGGATAGTGAAACTCAACGTGTTGAAATCAAGGCATCTCAACTTGCAGAGAAAAGACTGTTAGATCTGCTTCTGCCCCCTGCAAAGAACAAAACTAATGATAGAGAAAAAGAAGAACAAATTAAAAGAACACGAGAAAAGTTAAAAATAAGACTTTCTGATGGCAAACTTGACAATAGAATGGTTGAGCTTGAGACAAAAAACAGCATAATGCCCATGGTTGAAATTTTTTCAAGTTCAGGCATAGAAGAAATGGGAATAAATTTTCAAGATATGTTCTCTAAAATGATGCCGAAACAAAGCAAGAAAAGAAAGGCAACCATTAAGGAAGCTAGGCGTATCATTACTCAGGAAGAAGCGGCGAAACTGCTTAATATGGACGAAATTATTCGTAACGCTATATCCAAAGTGGAAAATTCAGGCATAGTATTTATTGATGAGCTTGATAAGGTTGCAGGCGTTAAGTCGCAATCAGGTCCTGATGTATCAAGGGAGGGAGTTCAGAGAGATATACTGCCTATTGTAGAGGGAACGACTGTTGCGACAAAATATGGAATGGTAAAAACATATCATATTCTATTTATAGCAGCCGGAGCCTTTCATGTAAGCAAACCGTCGGATCTTATTCCTGAACTGCAGGGAAGATTTCCAATAAGAGTTGAACTCTCAAGTTTAACTGAAGATGATTTTATAAAGATCCTCACACGACCTCGCAACGCATTGATAAAGCAATACACAGCGCTTCTAGGAACAGAAAATGTTACGATCAGCTTTACAAAGGATGCTATTCGTGAAATCGCCTCTATAGCATTCAAGGTAAATCTGGCAACAGAGAATATAGGAGCCAGACGCCTTTATACCGTTATGGAAAAAATGCTGGAGGACATATCCTTTGATGCTCCTGAGAAAAGCGGCAAAAAAATATCCATAAACGCAAAGTATGTAAAGGAAAAAATGGAAGGATTTGTAGAGGATATTGACATTACAAGATACATTCTATAAAAAACAAATTTTAATTTATTTTATTTTTTCTTGGCATGAGATATCAGCGGTTGCCGACCCTTTTCTTTAAAGCTGACAACGATTTTCCCTGCTTTTTCAAAAGGAACGGTTATAAAAGAGAATTTTTCCATTACCTGTATATCGCTGATCTGTTTGGACTTAATTGAAACTCTATTCATAATAAGCTCAACAAGTTTGCTGGCATTAATCTTGTCTCTCTTACCAAGCGCAACAAAAAGCCTTGCTTTGCCCTGTTGATCAAGTTGCTTTCCCTTTGCTCCAACCTCTTTTATTTCACTATAGGCATCAGGATTAAGTTCTTCTTCAAAACCATAGTTAAGTACAGCCGCTAATATTTCTGTCGGATTATTATCCCCAAGCAATTGCTTAGCCCAGTTATAATATTTAGTATCAATCTTATCTTCAAGAATAGCAGCTAAATCATCATATATCTTTTTCTTTTTGGCTGAAATAATATCCTCTATACTTGGTATTCTTGATTTCTTAATATCCGTCTTGGCGACCCGCTGTATGAACATCAGCTGCTTATACTCACTAGGAGTAATAAACGTAATAGCGGTGCCCTCATTCCCTGCCCTTCCCGTACGACCTATTCGATGAACATACATCTCCGGATCTTTCGGTAGTGAATAGTTTATAACGTGAGTAAGATTATTAACATCAATTCCTCGTGCTGCAACATCTGTTGCTATAAGAATATTTATTTTTTGTTTCTTGAATTTTTTAAGAATTATTTCTCTTTGCGCCTGTGAAAAATCTCCATGAATAGCTCCTGCATCATATCCTCTATCTATTAAATGAGCTACAACAGAATCAACATCATTCTTTGTTCTGCAAAAAACCAAACCGTAAAAATTGTCTTCAATATCAATTATCCTGCACAGCGCCTCAAATTTATCAGAGGCTTTTACCTCAAAGTATATTTGCTCCGTCAGATTTGTTGTCAGTGGCTCTTCCTTAACTGTAAGAAGTTCATAACCATCCATGTATTTACGCGCAAGGTCTTTTATTTTTTTTGGTATTGTTGCGGAAAACAACAGCGTTCTTTTGTCGGAATTTGTATGCTTCATTATTTCTTCCATATCCTCAATGAATCCCATATTAAGCATTTCATCCGCCTCATCAAGTATCAGGTGCTCAATTTTTCCGATCTTTAGCGTCTTTCTGTTAAGATGATCTATCACCCTGCCCGGAGTCCCAACCACAATATGTACGCCTTTTTTCAGGCTGCGTAACTGTTGATCAATAGACTGCCCGCCATAAATTGGTACTATTTTGACATCCTTGTCTCCCTTGAGTGAATTGATTTCTTCTGATACCTGAATGGCTAGCTCTCTTGTAGGAACAAGGATCAGTGCCTGAACTTTTCTAAAATCCATGTTAACCATTTCTATCAGAGGTAATCCAAATGCAGCTGTTTTACCTGTACCTGTTTGAGCCTGAGCGATGATATTAGTATCATCTCTTAGCATTACAGGAATAGTTATGGCCTGAATTGCTGTTGGCTCCTCAAACCCCTTTTCATTAATTGCGTCCAGCGCTTTTGCCGAAAGTCCAAGACTCTCAAATGTCTTTTTGTCTGCCATATGTTTCTCTTTTTCTAATTATTACCAATTTGTTCTTAGCGACTATACACTATTATCTAACAAAAATGGGGAATTTCTTGATTTTAAATTATTGATTGTAATTTATTGCAGTTTTTTTACAGCAGGCAAAATACGCAGGGCAACGAACCTGTTACCTTGTTTGTTGGGATGGTTGGAATCGATCCAGTATTTTTTGTTCTTGATATCCGCTTGGATATTTTCAATATGTTCGCAATTATACTTAGAAGCCAGTTCTCTTTCCATCTCCAGGATCTGACGGCCGAAATCATTCGTACCCCACACCTTAAGGACAGGAGTTCCCTGATTATCAACCATATCTCCGAAAACCCCGGCAAGAACAACCTTGATATTATTCTTCTGCGCTTTTTTAATCATAAACGCATAATCGTTCCTGAGCTCCTCGATCGTTCGCGCTTTAGCCCAAAAATCATTAGCGTCAAGCTCTATCACAACAATGTCCGGTTCCAAACTGATCACATCTTCCTGAAAACGCGCCCGCCCGCTCATCAGAGTATCCCCACCTACACCTTTATTGATAATCTCACAATCGGGCAAAAAAGAAGCCAGCCAGTCCGTATAACGACCATCCCTACCACCACAGACAGTCAGACTGTCACCAAAGCAGACAATGCGACTCTTGACAGGTCGCTTTTTAGAACTGGCTTTTAACATTAGCCTAGCTCACAGTAGGCTCTTGAATACATTTGCCACGGATCTCTTTCTGTTCAGCAAAACAGCTTTCACTTGCTTGTCTTCAAGCCCAAGAATATTCCCCATCAATACGGAATCAACGTCCAGCCGGCAGATCATGAGCCGCTCGCCCTGTTTTTTCTGAAGGAACTCCAAACTACGATAAAAGCGAGAGGATCCATCGTTTGTCACAATCAGCAATCTTGTTACACGGTCGCCCTGAGCATCAATTGTCTGCAATCCGCGCAGCTCATTTGCTAAAGCCTTTTCTATAGCTTCGAGACCGATAACCAGTTCGCCAAGTGATCGTGCATAGAAAATATGCTTACGCAGTTCTGTGTTCAGTTCCAAAACGGGAATACGTATTTGCGAATCACTATAGAGTTCGATGCTCTTCTTTTCCAATGCCGCTCGGACACCTGCCTCAACGCCTTCCTTTTCCAACTGTTTAGGTAACTTCCTTCTATTCATTTTTCCCCTGCATAACATATATCATTGAACAGTTACCTTTACTGTGTTCAGGATAGCGAATAATTTTATATGTGTCAATCCGTTGGTTGGGCAGTTTGCTCCATCATTTCTTTAGTCAATTGCTGTATTTTGGGCATAAGTGTAGCCATTTGCTTTTGAGAGATTTGCATGGATCTTCTCATTAGCTCGGGTTGCTTTTCAATAAATTTGTGACCAATTGGACTCTTGTAGAAATCAATAGCACCCTTGAGCTCTTCTTCTGTGAAGATTTCTGCATAGATAGAAATATAATCATCCTTCAGCTTATCCCAGCTCATTTCCTTCATGATGAGATCCATCGTTTTCTGCGTTGCTTCTTTAGCCTTATCTGAGACACCATCGGTGACACCCCTTTGTTTCATTTGAGCCGGTATAATCTGCTTAACCATTTCAAGCGATTTCTCGATGGTCTTTTGTATCTCCATGGCTTCAAGCAGTTGTTCTGCCAATGCACGTTTTGGTGTATCTTCTGCACGAACTATGGTGGCCAACGCAAATACACAAACAATTGCTGCTACTACTATTCTTCTCATTCTGTTCCCTCCTTTGTTTTCGTGGTTACTGTTTTTACTTCTCTTGCCTGCATTAATTATCAAACACTTGGTGTTACTATATCCAAAATTGCTTGAGACTTCAATAAAAATGGGGAATTTAGATTCTTAACTTATTGCGAGATATTATATTGATGAAGAATTTATGAAGGGTATTCATACTGTAATAAGTACCTGTGATTTTACCTACTAAAAGAAGGACGTCCCTTGGTATCGCCTGCAATGAGTTGTTATACGACATAAAAACGAATAGGATAACAACTGAAAGATACCTGATGAAATTGGATTTATTCAGTTGACCCTTGGGGTTCCTTCATGTAAACTTTGACAAATAAATGCTAGTCAGATAAGTAGACAAGGAATTAGAGTGGAAACAGCGAAAAGACTAAAAATATACTGTGCTGGTCCTCTTTTCAATGTGAAAGAGAAAGAGGAGATGACAGAGATTGCAACTGCCTTGGAGAATAACGGGTTTAACGTGTTTCTCCCACATAGAGATGGATTTGAGTTTGCGCACCTGTTGGATGTTTTCAAGGCGATGGGTGTATCTGAAGTAAAAGCCAATAGATTATTGAATAAGGCTATCTTTACACTGGATGTTTATGAAGTGCTTGACAGTGACGGGTTAGTTTTGAACATAAATGGTCGTGTTCCTGACGAAGGGGCTACTGTAGAAGCTGGCATTGCTTGGAACGCTGGAAAGAGAGTTGTTATTTACAAAAATGATGCCAGAACCTTGATCAACGGCAATGACAACCCATTGCTTTTGGGACTATCAGAGTTTATTACCATAGGAAATATCTCAGATATCCCCATTGCTTTTCAAAAATTGCTGTCACAAAATGGGCAAGACAGAAAAATGCTGATCGATAACTCACGATTGCAGAAACTTTATGAAAAGGGTCAGGTTGTAGCTGATCTGGCACAGAACGGATATGACAAAACTGAATTATGCCAAGAACTTCTAAAAGTGCTAGGAGAAGACTAAGCGCGATGCTGAACGAAAGAACTTTCTGCACCAACAAAAATGCAGCTCTGTCTGAAAATTCGAGAGGTCGAAGAAAACCACTGAAGCCTGATCCTTACCGGACCGAATTCCAAAGGGATATTCATCGAATAATATACAGCCTGCCATTCCGAAGGTTGCGGCATAAGACACAGGTCTTCTTCTTACCAAATAACGACCACATTTGCACCAGAATTGAACATTCCTTACATGTAGCTTCGGCTTCGCGAGCAGTAGCACGCCAACTTGGGCTGAATGAAGATCTTACTGAGGCTATAGGTTTGGGACATGATATGGGACATGCCCCTTTTGGACACCATGGGGAAGAAGTGCTGAAGAAATTAGCAAAGGCCAGCAACCTCGGAATCACATTCCAACATGAAATGCATGGACTACGAGTTGTTGATAGACTTGCTGAGTTGGATAGAGAGCCTGAAGCTGGTCTGAATCTGACCTACGAGGTGCGAGATGGAATAGTCTCGCATTGTGGCGAAGACTTTTCCCGAGAAATCAAACCGGAAACAAATTACAAGGTTCTGGAGAATATATTAACCAGAGCTGAGGCATTAAGTCCTTGTACTTTCGAGGGTTGTATCGTGCGAGTAGTGGATAAAATCGCTTACGCTGGAAGAGATGCTGAGGATGCGTTGATAGCAGGATTGATTCAGGAGAGTATGATTCCTCGCAAGGTTGTGAATGTTTTAGGAAGAAATAACGGGGAAATAATGGGAACACTTCTAGAGGATTTGATTAACTACTGTACCTCACATCCCGACAAAGTAGGATTGAGTGAAGAAAAGCATGCGGCTTTAGTTGAACTAATAAAGTTCAACTATGCCAAAATATACAAGAATGATAAGGTTGAAAAATTTAAAAAGCAAGCGACCTGTGCCATAGAAGAACTCTTTTATCGCCTTATTAAGGATTTGCAAAAGACGAAAAGACTCAGTATAGATGTTGATAAATTGCCCGAAGCCCTAGTCTATAAAGTTTTGAAAACATTTATCAAAAAAATTAACTATTCACCAGATGAACCAAATGAGTTGATAGTATTGGATTTTATTGCTGGTATGACTGATAACTATGTGGTTCACTGTCTTGACGAGATTTTTGTGCCAAAGGCTATTACCTAATAACCAGATTCTGAAATAGCTTGGGTTGCTCGTATAATGTCTAAATTCAGACTTTGGCGCGTATGCAACAATAGTCTGCAATTCCTTGTTGTGCTTCTTTAATATTCGAATCCGTCTTTGGATTTTTAACTTATTGCTTGTAAATCTGCGAGATGTTATATTGACGAAGGATTTATGAAGGGCATTTATATCACATGAAAGTTAATTCAAAAATTTTGTTTTTCGTTGTTCTCTCGATACTTTTTATCAGTATCCCTGTCTATTCAACACCGGAGAGAGAAGATATATTAATTCTGGAAAACTCGGGACTGTTTGAAGAAGCAAGGGGGAATTGTGACAAGGCGTTTATATCGTATAAAAAACTAATTAGAGAGACTTCCGATAGCGTACAGCGGGAGGTATATCTAAGAAGAATTTTTGATATGCGTTTCAGTATCAGTAATAAAACAGATGTTCTGAAAATCTGTAAGTATATAAGAAAAGGCAAAACATCCAGACCATTCCTAAAGTCTCTTGCTGAATGGTTTATGCTTCAGCTATATCTTGAGAATGGGAAAATTGATAAAGCGAATGGTTTATGTAAAAAACTCGGTTTTATTCAGAACTGGTTTGCAATAGGTCCATTTGACAATGATGGGAAAACAGGTTTTGAAAGAGAATACCCGCCTGAGACGGAAATAAAAATTTCTTCCGAATATCAGGGTAAGGACAGAGAAGTAAAATGGAGACATATAAATATTGAATCTCCGTCAGGATTTGTTGACCTTGGAGCTATTTTCAGACCAAATAAAAACACCTGTGCATATCTGTTGACGTTTGTTAAATCAAACAAGAAAAGAGAAGTTGCATTTAGAATAGGAAATGATGACGCAATTAAAATATGGGTAAATAACAGTCTGATTTTAAGCGATAATAATTATCATTCTGCTCGATTTGATCAGAGCCATGTAAAAGTTTCCCTTAATAAAGGATGGAATAAAATCCTGATCAAGCTATGTCAAAAACAGGAGGAGTGGGGATTGCTTTTTAGAATAACATCTCCAAATGGTAATCGTATATCGGGACTAAAGGTTAGCACAAATTTACCTACTGCAAAAACAGCAAAATATATTCCTGTGAAAGATACGGGCAAGATCAGCTCAGAGAATATATCTTTTCTTGAAGAGAACATCAAAGCCGACCCGGATAATGCGCAGCTTTATTATTATTTGGCATATCTATACAACAAAAATCTGCCATATGATGAAACCGAACATAGGGATTTGTTATCCATAACAAAGGCCATTCAGTTAAGTCCCAATAATCCTTTTTATGCCTATCTTGGAGCAATTCTTGCGCATCAACCAAATCAAAGAAGAGAACTTCTAGAGAAAACTATTGAATTAGATCCTGATTTTACAATAGCCTCTTATCAACTGGCAAAATACTATCTGGACGCTGATAACCTTACAAAAGCCTTGCGTATGATTAATAAATGCATTGATATGAATCCGTCGTTTCTTCCAGCAATTTGTCTAAAAATCTATATTTACTCAAAACAAGGTTTGACTCCGCTTATTCCTCCTTTGCTTGAGAAGATAAAAGATGCTTCTGCGTATGCAGGAGCATATAAGAAAGAAACGCTGGACAGTATAATTCGCTATTATGAGCATCATAATTCACAGGAGGAAACTTTGGAACAACTCCGACAGCTTTCAGAGATAGATTTTACAGATAATTATGCAAGAGAAAAAATTGTTCAAATTTTACTAAATATGAGTGAGGATTCAGAGGCATTGAACGAACTCCGTGAAATGGCGAGCATGAATCCATATAATACTAATATCCCTCTCAGGATAGCTAAGATATATGCTGACAGATATCAATTTCATAAAGCTGTCAAGATATGTAAACAGGCAATGATGATCTGCCCTGAGAATTATAAAATACTTTCAAGCTTAGGACTATTGTATCGACGCATCGGTAATTACGAAAAGTTTGAGGAATTTGTCAATAAGGCTTTGAAAATAAAACCTAACTATACATGGCTCAGAGAATATGAGGAATTTGTAAGTCCAAAGAAAGAAGCTTATGAGGAGAATTTCGCGGAGGACATAACATCAATAATCAATTCTGCAAAGAGCCTAAAACATATTGATAGCGAAGCTGTGTATCTCCTAGATAAAGCAATTTCACGTGTATATGCTGATGGGACTTCATCTGAATATGTACATCAGGTTATTAAAATTCTTACAGATAAAGGGGTAAAAGATTTTAATCATCTCAACATATATTATGTCCCTGGAGATCAGGAAGTTATTATTAAAAAAGCGCGTATTATAAAAAAGGATGGAACAATAACAGATTACTATAAATTCTCTGACGTATCCACATCCAGCCCACAGCATAGACTATACTATGATTACAGAAGAAAAACTATTAAGTTTAGTTCTCTTGAAAAAGACGATATCCTTGATTTTGAATATAAGATTAATGATATGGGAGGCAATATATATGGCGATTACTTTGGAAGTATATTCTTATTTAAGGATACAAATCCTATAGTTTGTTCTAAATACATTCTTATTGCCCCAAAACAACGTAAATTCTACTTTTACAGCCCAAAGCTTAATATCTCTTTGCAAAAAATTTATAATAAACAGACAGATACTATTAGCTATATCTGGGAAAAAAGAAACATTAAAAAAATAGAGAAAGAATTAAATATGCCCCCTTACCAAGAAATCATTCCCTATTTGCTTATATCTACCTTTAAATCTTGGTCTGATGTAGCCAAGTGGTACTCTGATCTTATAATCGACCAGATGGAATCGTCTCCTGAAATAAAAAAGACAGTCGCTTCATTAATGAAAAACAAGACTATGGAAATTGACAAGATTAGAACTATATACAATTATGTCGTTAAAAAAATCAGGTATGTAGGTTTAGAATTTGGAATACATGGTTATAAACCGTATAAAGCATGCCAGGTATTTAGCAGAAAGTTTGGAGATTGCAAGGATAAAGCCCTGTTGATGATGACAATGCTTAAAGAAGCTGGGATTTATTCGGAAATTATGCTTGTGAGAACAAAATCCATGGGCATGTTTGATTGCTCTCAACCATATCTTGGGCTGTTTAATCACGCAATATGTTATGTCCGGCTTAAGGACGGGAAAGAGCTTTGGCTGGATGGCACTGCTGAGTATAGCAGTATCAATGAGATACCATGGATGGATCAGAAAGCCAGTGTGTTTGTAGTGGACATGAAGCGAAGAAAGGGCATATTATCGACAATACCTGTCAGCACAGGCATCCATAATAGTCGTACCTCAGATAAAAAAGTACTGCTAAAGAACGATGACAGCGCATACATTGGCGGAACAGAAATAATTACAGGAGCATTCTGTCCCGCAATTAGATATTTTTTCCAAATCCCTTCAAAGCAAAAGGAGGAATTTGAAAAACTATTAAATACCATATTTGAAGGTGCGCAGATAATAAATGTCCATTTCCCCGATTTATCAGGGCTGGATACTCCTATAGAATACAATTACGCTGTTAGTGTGCCAAAGTTCTTAAAACCTGTTTCCGAAGGCTTTTCATTTAATCCTGTTATGTTCAAGCATAAACTTACTCAAAGATACGCTTCAAGCAGTATGCGAAAATATGATCTCTTGCTTTCGTATCCATTGACGGAGAACAGAACAACGGAATTCCTGATTCCACAGGGTTATGAGGCAAGTCATATGCCCCAACGTGTTGAATTGAAAAGCAAATTCGGTTCTCTGTCAATAGTATATAGAAAATTACCTGATAAGGTTATGGTTCAAATAAAGTTTCAGCTGGATGTTTCCAGAATTTCGCCTGAAGAATATCCTGAATTTCGCAAATTTTGCACGAATGTAGATAAGAGCGAAAATAATGAAATAATAATTAAAAAGAAACCTGCGGTTGAATGATGAAACTATTTAAAATTTTTATTTTAGCAATATTTATATGCCTGACGACCATGGCAAATGCAACTAATGTAATACCTGCATACGAGAGCATAGCCTTTGCATATGAAGCCGGAGGCAAATATGACGAAATGCTGGATAGCCGGCTAAAAATATTAAAGAAAAATCCCGATTCTATAAGAAGCTCAGTTATATTACAAAACATGCTGGACTCATCTGACAAGTTTAACAAGTCTGCAACTTATAGAAAAGCTATTAAGGTTCTTGAAAAGGCACTAAAAAAGGGAATAAGTAACAGTGAAAACAAGTTTCTTGCGAAACAGGTTCTTGTGAAATTTTATAACCTTGCTCATCAGCCTAAAAAGGCTAGAGAAATATACGATTCTTTCGGATATGTAACTGAATGGGCAGTAATCGGTCCGTTTGGAAAATTTGGACGCTCATGTCTCTATGAGAAATTCCCTCCTGAACAAGAGATCAAGTCCGATACCAATTATCGTGGATACGCTGGACAGGTTTGCTGGAGACATCTTGAGGGGATCTTCAGAAATGGCTTAGTTGATTTCAAACAAATAGTTAAGCCAAATGTTGGATGCGCTTATGCTCTGACATTTATACATTCTCCTTTTAAACAGGATGTAATCTTCAAGCTTCAAACGCCGCAGTCATGGAAAGCATGGGTTAACTATAAATGCGTCTCTATATGTGACAGGTATAAAAATTTCTATCCTTTAACTAATTCATTTACCGCTTCTCTGAATGAAGGATGGAATTCTCTGCTTATCAAATCTGTTTATGAAACAGAATTAGATAACTGGACATTTAAGTTAAGAGTAACTGATCGAAAGGAAAGAACCTGTGCAAATCTAATGTTTATGAATAACTTGCTGGATATAAAGAAAATCCCGCATTCTTTGGGATTATTTCCAATCTTAAACTTACCCCAGTTAGAAAAGACTCTGCTTTTTAAAGCAAAATCAAATAACAATAAAGCTCTGAACTATTACTATACCGGCATGTACCTTTATTACCAGGGACTACAGGATGACGGAATAAAGCACTTAAAAATAGCTATAGAACTTCAACCCAAATTTTCCGGATTTTTATATGCAATAGGCAAGATGTACGAACAAGCTGAATTTCTTCCAAAAACAGAAAGAGAAAATAAGGCAAAGAATTTTTACAATAAAGCTATTGAGTATGACAACCAACATGTACCTGCTTTAGCGGCACTGGGCGCATATTTTGAGAGAAACAAGTTATACGAAGAAGCAATAGAAAAATTTAAACACACGATAAAAATAAATCCTGAGTTTGCTTCCGGCTACATTGATATTGGAAAAATTTACAAAAAAAGAGAGTGGGACTTAGAAGCCGAAAAATCCATTGATTTTGCTTTAAAAATCAATCCTGAGCTAAAAGATGCCTTAGTGCTTAAAGCAAAGTTGTATGCTGACAAAAACAGGTTTGATAAAGCTAACAGGTTTTACAAAAAAAGCGGAGACATACCTGTTTCTCTCTTGCTTAAGGAAAGCAAGTATGATCAGGCTGCAGCACACTACGATGCTCGTATAAAAGCTAATCCGTTGAGAACGGATTTACGCATGGAATTAGGCAAATTATATTTTAAGCTGGGGAATCGCCGAAGCGCATACGAACAGTATAGAGATATTCTGGATATCGTACCAACGTACAGTATGTGCCATAAAACATTAGGCAATCTTTTCTATTCTGAGAATAAGACAAATAGCGCAATAGAAGCGTGGAGAGATGCCTTAAAGCTTGATCCGGACGACTATGAACTCAGAAATATGTTATCTGAAATAAAAGCAATTGTAGCACCATATACTCCAAAGAAATTCAACGCAGTAAAACTAATTGAGGAGAATAAAGAACTAAGCGAACTTCCCAATGCCTGCACTGCCGCTTTATATAATGGAAAGATTATAAATTTTAACACAGACGGCAGTTATAGGGAGACAATACATAAGATAGTTAAAATTCTTAGTGAAATAGGAAGAGAGGAATATGGTGAAATTTACATCCCCGGAGAGCTGGAAGAATTAAGAGTATTCCTTAAAGATGGAACAATATTAGAACCTGTAAGGATAAAGGGAAAACACACTTATTCCGTACATGGACTAGAAAAGGACGCAGTAATAGAATATAAATATACGGACAAACATAAAACATATAATATTGCTAAAGGTTATTTTAAACTGCCTCCGTTTTATTTTCAGGCATTTAATGAAGCCCTTCTCTGGTCTCGTTATACCATGATATTTCCGTCAGACATTAATGTCTCGTATATATCCAAAAATTTAGGAGATAATATAGTAAGAGAAGAGAAAAATTTGGAAGACAACAGAAAACTTGTTCAGTTTGAGTGCTATGATGTTCCGAGTGTTACAAAAGAGGCTATGATGCCTCCAGAAGAAGATGTATTACCAAATATTACGATAATGGCTTCTATGAAATTGGATAAAGTGAGCTCTCTCTACAGAAGTTTAATTATGGGAACATCCATTATTACGTCGCTGCTTAAAGATACAACCTATGAAATTATGAAGGGTTGTAACACATCTAGAGAAAAGGCAGAAGCGATATACTATTACATAAACGAAACTATTAAACATAACAGTGCTGGATTTGATTCAGCAATATCTACTTTAACAAAAAGGAGCGGAAATAAAGCTATTTTACTAAAAGTCATGCTGGATATAGCAGAACTTGATGCAACTTATGTTCTTGTAAGACCAAATACGCTTGCAAAAATGGACGCACCTTACTATGGTGCTTTTCGAACACCACTTGTAAAACTTAATCTTCAGGGAGAAAATATTTGGCTTGATGTAAGTAATAAATATCTTAAGTTCGGCGAAATTTCTCCGAGTTTAACAAATGCGGATGCGCTTGCTTTCAATGCAGCTAATTATCAGGTATGCAAAACTCCTCCTTTAGATATTTCAGCTAACGGCGCAAGAATAAAACTGGTTATAAATATTAACAGAGATATTAAAGTGAAATCCGATTGTTCGGCAGAGGAAACTTATCTGGGCAATTTATCCGGTTTATTTCGCCTTGTTTTTATTGAGAGCATAGAAAAAACCCTTAAGAACAAGTATATTGAAAAGGGACTGGCAAACTCTTTTGGAGAGCCTGTATTAGAAAAGGCAGAATTCCCAAATATAGATAATCTAGAAGAACCGTTTCGCATAAAATATAAATTCCAGATATCGGATTTTCTTCTACAGGTATCGGGACAGGATGATGAGTTTATATTCAACTCTATTCCTTTTAAACTTAAACTCAGCAAAAAATATATACAGAAAACCCAGCGTAAATTCCCAATCAGAATAAAGCTTGAATTTACTCCGCTATATCTGGATCAGCAGTTTGATATAAATATTCCCGACAACTTTATCATTAAGGATATGCCTCAAGACATTACTGAAGAAAGTAAATTCGGCAAATATCTGGTTAAATTCACATTCAACAAGAACGCGCTGGAAGTAAAGCAGCACTTCGAACTTCCCCTTCAGGAAATTTCTGCTTCAGATTATCCCAAGTTTGTTGAATTTTGCCGCAGGATTGATGCTCTGGAAAAGAAAACCATTACGCTTCAGCTTAATAGGAATCTATAAGAATTTCTCTGCCTTTGCTTCCCTTGAGAGGGCCTACAATGTCTTCAGCTTCCATCATATCAATAAGCCGCGCAGCTCTTGCATATCCGATCCTGAGACGACGCTGCAACACAGAAGAGGATGCCTGACGCGTATCTAAAACTACTTTTACAGCGTCTTCAAATAGATCGTCTTTTTCCCATTCTTCTCCATTTGCCGCTTCATTCTTAGATTCTTCAAGAATCTCCTCCCTATATGAAGGAGCCGCCTGTTTTTTTAGGAAATTTACTGTCCTAGATATTTCCTTATCAGATACAAAGCATGCCTGCGCTCTCACAGGCTTTGGTGAGCCGGCAGGCAGAAATAGCATATCTCCTTTGCCAAGGAGAATCTCTGCTCCATTCATATCAAGAACGGTTCTGGAATCCACCTTTGAAGAAACCTGAAACGAGACTCTACAAGGGAAATTAGCCTTGATAACACCTGTTATTACATCAACAGATGGTCTTTGAGTAGCCAGAATAATATGAATTCCGGCAGCTCTTGAAAGTTGCGCCAGCCTTGTAATTGACTCTTCAACATCTCTACGCGCAACACTCATTAAATCTGCCAATTCATCAATAATTACAATAATATACGGCATGTTCTCCTCAGAAATTATCTTGTTATATCCTATAATATTGCGCACGCCTGCTTTTGCAAGCTTCTGATATCTATCTTCCATCTCTCCTACAATCCATTTTAAAGCATTAGCTGCTTTCTTTGCATCAGTTACTATTGGAGTTATGAGCTGAGGGATATCTGAAAAAGCCGCTAATTCCACCATTTTTGGATCTATCATCAGAAATTGAACTTCAGTTGGATATGCATTATATAACATACTCATTATAAGACTGTTAATACATACAGATTTGCCTGCTCCCGTAGTTCCTGCAATTAAAATATGAGGCATATCCCCAATGTCCGCCACCAGACATTCTCCCTGAATATCTTTTCCAAAAGCCAGTGCAAGTTTTGACTTAGTATCCTTAAAAGTTTTTGATTCCAGCACTTCTCTCAGATATACAGGTTGTCTCTTTCTATTCGGAATTTCAATTCCTACAACATCCTTTCCTGGAATTGGCGCCACAATGCGAACACTTTGTGCTTTGAGGTTCAAAGCTATATCGTTTGCAAGCGCGACAATATTTTGCACCTTTACGCCGGGCGCAGGCTGTAGTTCATAACTTGTAATAGCAGGCCCTTGATTAATCTGAGTAACCTTTGCCTCTATGCCAAAATCACGGAGTGTCTGTTCCAGTACTTCAGAGTTTAAGTCTAACATGCTTGCATCATCACTTGCCATCTCAGACTCCGAAGGTAAATCCAGCAGTGTTAATGGCGGCAACTGAAATACATCAGGCTGAACTGAAGCAACATCTTCTTTGGAGACAGACTGCTTTTCTGAAATAGCTTTTGCTTGAACTTGTTTTAGCCCTGTGGTTCTAATCTTTCTTGTAATGTTTTTATTAATAATTAAATCTTTTTTTGAGAACTTGCTGACAATATATGAACCGAAAGCAGAGAGAGAAAATTCTGTACATAAAAGAAAACCTGAAATAAATACTGTTACTGCTACAATATAAGCTCCTGTTTGTTGCAGATACATTTTTAGCTGTTCCGCTAAAAAAAGTCCTAATATGCCGCCTGCCTCAAACCTGTTTGTTAAAAGAAAAATCTTTAATGAGAGCATATTGATCAGAGCAAATAAAACCGCTCCTCCGCATAAAAGTAAAACTATGCCCAGCATTTTTACATATATATTCTGTGACGATTTTTGCCTAAATTTATTAATGCTTGAAATAAAGCTTATAATAGGCACAAAATAGGCTGCAAATCCCAGGGCAAGAAAAAGTCCAAATCCAATATATGCCCCGCTTATCCCGATATAATTATGTACAGGTCTATTAGGGGTTGATATATTAAATGCGATATCAGACGAATCATAGGATTTCAGGCTAATAAATATAAGGATACTAAAGGCAAGAAGTAATAATCCAATTAAATCGTTTCTCTGTTTTTCTTTTAAAAAACCAAACAAGTTTATAGTCCCGTATGTCCGAAACCTCCAGCATTTCTAGAGGTTTGGGCTAACTTGTTAACATACACTAAATTAGCTCTACTAACCTTATTAATTATGAGCTGTGCTATCCGATCTCCCCTGTGAATTAAAAAGTCCTTTTCCCCAAGATTCACCAGTATAACACCTACTTCGCCCCTGTAATCTGCATCAATCGTACCGGGGCTGTTAACAATACTTATCCCATGTTTAAGCGCAAGCCCGCTTCTTGGTCTGACCTGTCCTTCATATCCAGGAGGAATGCTTATCTGAATACCTGTAGGAACTAATTTAATTTCACCCGATTTCAAAATTGTATCCTCTCTAACAGCAGCTGCAAGATCCATTCCGCTTGCATGCTCAGTCATATATTTAGGAAGCTGCAAATCCTCCGAACCATCGACATGCGCTATCTCTACTTTTATCTCTTCCAAAATTAGTTCCTAATTGTCTTTTTTTTCTTCTTCTATTACTGCCTTGCGGCTTAACTTGACTCTGCCCTGAGAATCTATTTCAGTTACCTTGACAGTTAGCTTGTCTCCAACCTTAACCACATCATCAATGTTTTTTATATATTCATCAGACAGTTGAGACACATGAATAAGTCCTTCCTGTCCGGGAAGTACTTCTGCAAACGCGCCGAAATTCATCACTTTCTTTACTACGCTATCGTATGTTTTTCCCACTTCCACGTCTTGCACAAGGTTCTTAACAATATCAATAGCTTTGTCAAGCTGTTCTTTATCAGTGGATGCAATAGATACCTTGCCTTGATCGTCAATATCAATTTTCACACCTGTATCCAAAACTATCTTTTTTATTGTCTTTCCGCCAGGTCCAATGACTTTTCCAATTTTCTCAGTATTAACCTGCATTGTGAAAATACTTGGTGCGTATGGAGATACTTCTTTACGCGGCTCAGAAATCGCGGCTTCCATCTTATCAAGAATTTTTAAACGCGCTTCTTTTGCTTGACTTAGTCCCTTTCCCATAATCTCAGGAGTAATACCTTCCATTTTTATATCCATCTGAAAAGCTGTTATCCCACCTCTAGTACCGGTAACTTTAAAATCCATATCCCCCAGATGATCCTCCATTCCGCTGATATCTGTTAGTACCACAAACTTGTCTTCTTCCTTTATTAAACCCATTGCAATTCCTGCTACAGGCTCTTTTATCGGCACGCCGGCATCCATAAGAGAAAGTATGCCCCCGCACACTGTTGCCATTGAAGAAGAACCGTTTGACTCCAGAATATCTGATACTATTCTTACTGTGTAGGGAAATTCCTCAGAAGAAGGCATTACTAATTTTATAGCGCGTTCGGCAAGCGCGCCATGACCTATTTCCCGTCTGCCTGGGCCTCTGTTTGGACGTGCTTCTCCAACACTAAATGCAGGGAAATTATAATGTAGCATAAATGTTTTTTCAGAATCTCCTCTTAACCCATCAATACGTTGTCCATCCTGAGATGTACCAAGTGTTGTTACTGCCAAGCTCTGTGTCTCTCCTCTTGTAAAAACCGCTGAACCGTGCGTTCTCGGCAAAACGCCGATCTCACAGGTAATAGGTCTGATCTCTTCAAGCGATCTGCCATCTATTCTTTTTCCCTCATCCAAAATTTTTCTTCTTACTTCCTCTTTCTCTATCTTATCAAAAACATAAGATAGAGCGTTCTCCTGTTCTGGGTATTTTTCTGCAAGTTCGCCCTTGATCTCAGTCAATAAATTACCTAAAAAATCTCCGCGCTCGGATCTGTCAGTCATCTTGTTTGCCTGTAATATCTTATCTACAGCTAATTCTTTTACAGCGTTCTCCAGTTCCTGCGGTATTTTCATGATCTCAATTGTACGCTTAGTCTTGCCGCACTTAGATATTAGTTCTTCAATCATTTCTGTAATCTTTACGATATGGGTATGCGCTACTTTTAAAGCCTCTAAAGAGATTTCCTCCGAGACTCCTTTCCCGTCCCCTTCTACCATCGTTATTGCATCCTTTGTGCCTGCAACAACAAAAGCTAACTCGCTCTCTTCAATCTGTTCATATGATGGATTAATAATAAATTCATCATTGATTCTGCCTATCCTTACTGCGCCAATCGGTTTAAAAAAAGGTATATCGGATATTCCAAGCGCTGCTGAAGCACCAACTATTGCAAGAACATCAGGATCTGTGAATTCATCAGCAGACAAGACGCTTACCATAACCTGTAGCTCGTTCCTGAACATATCAGGAAAAAGAGGTCTTATTGGTCTGTCTATAAGTCTTGAAGTTAATATTTCTTTTTCTGTCGGTCTTCCTTCCCGCTTAAAAAATCCTCCTGGAATCTTCCCTGCAGCATACGCCTTTTCTCGATAATCAACAGATAACGGAAAATAATCCATTCCTTCTCTGGTTGTTTTAGAGCAAACGACCGTTGCAAGAATAACGGTATCACCACATCTAACTATAACAGCTCCATCCGCCTGTTTTGCAAGCTTGCCTGTCTCTATGACTAAGTCTCTTTCGCCTACCCTTATCTCTACTTTCTCATTCATATCTTCCTCTTTCTTTTTTATTATTATTTTCTATTTTCTATTTGCTTACTAATTAGGTCTATAAACTGGTCAATACCAACTACCGTATTATCTCTGCTTCCATGCTTTCTAACGGCTACTGTCTTCTCTTCTACTTCCCTGTCTCCTATTATAAGCATGTAAGGGATTTTATCCAGCTCTGATTCTCTTATCTTTAATCCTATTTTTTCATCTCTATAATCAGATTCCGTTCTTATTTGTTTAGCTTTCAACATGCCCTGTATTTCCTTTGCATAAGGAATATTACTATCTTTTATAGTCAATATCTTAACTTGAACAGGTGAAAGCCATACTGGAAAAGCTCCTCCATAATGCTCAATAAGAGTTCCCACAAACCTTTCCATGGAACCAAGAACAGTACGGTGAACCATCATTGCATAATGTTCTTTCCCATCTTCTCCAATATAGGTAACATTAAAACGACGCGGCAGATTAAAGTCAAACTGCACAGTTGGTCCCTGCCACAGTCTGCCAAGAGAGTCCTTCATTTTTATATCAATCTTTGGACCATAAAAAACTGCCTCCCCTTCTTCAACCTCGTATGTCATTTTCTTCTCTTTCAATACATCTTCAAGAGCGTCTGTAGCATTCTTCCATTCTTCAAGACTTCCGGCAAATTTATTGCTCTTATCTCGTGTACTCAAAAATACTTTATATTCAAAGCCGAACGTTTTCATCATATAGTCAACTAGTTCTATTACTTCTTTTATCTCATTTTTAAGCTGGCTTGAAGTGCAAAAGATGTGGGCATCATCCTGAGTAAAACCACGAACTCTTAGCATACCGTGAAGCACGCCGGATTTTTCGTATCTATAGACTGTACCAAGCTCCGCATATCGTATTGGCAATTCTCTGTAACTGTGTAAATTTGTTTTGTAAATCAATATATGACCGGGACAGTTCATGGGCTTGATTATATAATCCTGAGAATCTATTTCTATTGGAGAATACATGTTGTCTTTATAAAAATCCAAATGTCCGCTGATCTTCCATAAATTGACATTGGAGATATGGGGTATATTAACAAACTGATACCCACGCTGCATGTGTTCTTTATACCAAAAATCTTCGATTACTCTGCGAATCATGGCGCCCTTTGGATGCCAGAATATAAGACCTGCGCCAGCTTCTTCATGTATGCTGTATAAATCAAGCTCCTTTCCAAGTTTTCTATGATCGCGCTTTTTGGCCTCTGCCAGTTTATTTACATACTCATCAAGTTCCTCTTTTGTATGCCATGCTGTGCCGTATATTCTCTGAAGCATTTTCTTTTTCTCATCTCCACGCCAATAAGCGCCGGCAATACTAAGCAGTTTAAACGCCTTTATGTCATCTGCACTTTCAACGTGTGGTCCACGACATAGGTCAACAAAATCATCCGTCTTATACAGACTCACCTTTTCATCAGGAATATCATCAAGTAATTCCAATTTATACGGTTCATTCCTCTCTTTAAATATCCTTTCTGCTTCCTTTTTAGGAACTTCAATTCGCTC
>Ga0207996_1000176_pt1 | contig 58467 bp, 55 predicted proteins | sample AntAceMetag02UKG_FD_184773 | JGI IMG/M metagenome (GOLD analysis project Ga0207996, IMG submission 184773) | Saline lake microbial communities from Ace Lake, Antarctica - Antarctic Ace Lake Metagenome 02UKG (SPAdes) (version 2) | ecosystem: Environmental > Aquatic > Non-marine Saline and...
ATAATTTAAATTAACTAAGTTTGATTTTGCATTTAATAAATCAGGGATAAGTGCAAATCTTCCTCCAACTTCTTCTTTAATTTCAAGTGCTTTTTTAAATGAATCTAAAAGATTCTCTTCTTCTATGATTGCTCCATTAATTTCATTTTCATTTTCCATTTTTCTCACCTTAACACTTTATCACTTGTAAGTAAATACAAGAAACCACACTAAGTATATAAACCTATTCTCCCCTTAGGTGCGTAGTAACAACAAACTTTATATATAAAAACAACTTTCTAATCTTATGCAAAAAGAAATATTAAGAAAAATAGGGCTTACAGAAGGTGAAATAAGAGTTTATATTGCTTTAGTTAAGTTAGGAAGGTCTTCAACAGGAAAGATTATGGATGAATCTGAAATTTCTAGTTCTAAAGTTTATCTTATTCTTGAAAAGTTAATAAAAAAAGGTTTTGTAAGTTATACTTTAGAAAATAATATTAAAATCTTTTCTGTAACAAATCCTATTAATATTATAGATTATATTGAAAATCAACAAAAAGCTCTTGAAACTACAAAACAAGAAGCAAAATTATTATCAAAACAAATAACTCAGTTGATTGGTTCATATAATGAAGAAACAGTTCAAATACATAAAGGTATTAAGGGAATACAAAGTGCATTTTATAATATTTTAAATGAGCTTAAAAATACAGATGAATTTATTTTTTTTGGAACACCAGAACTTGCACAAAAAGAAATGGCACTTTTTTTGAAAAATTTTCATGCAAAAAGAATAAAAAAAGAAATTATTACCAAAGGTATAATTGACATTGAACATAAAAAAGTTTTTATTAATATATCCAAAGATATGGATAATATTGAATTTAAATTTGTAGATTTAATTATGCCTCAAGCAATTACTATAGGAAAAACAAGAGTAGTATTTACTCTTTGGGGTGATAATCCAATTGCATTTGAGATAATATCAAAAAGACTTGCAAAAAAATATAGAAATTATTTCTATAAAGTGTGGAATAGGAATCAGTTTTAGTTTTTTAGAAAGTCTTTTTTTTTGTAGAATCAAACCCAATCTTCAAAGTATTAATACGAACACATCTTCTAAGATAAGAAAAACTATATTCAATAAATTTATTATATCTGTCACCAAGAAGTTCTCTGTAGTGTTCTTCAAACTTCTTGCTGATTTTAAACTTCTTACTAATAGGATTTTGTTCTGGTTTAGTTCTTTTAGACATAAGTTATTAGAAGATTAAGCTTTTTAAAAATGTTGCTCTAATTTCTTTACTTATTCCTTTGCAATCTCCCACATAATATCAAAATAGTTTTTAAAAGATTTTGAGATTGCTTTGCCTCTGAAAAGAGTGCAGATTGGTTCATTTGACCATACAATTATAGCAACTTTGTTTCCATAAATAAGAGTTGATATAGGACTATCATATTCTTTTTTAAGGAATCTTATTTGTGCATGTTTAGTAGAGTTTTTCTTGTTCCATAACTTTGATAACCGCTCTGAGATAATACCTTGGGATTTTATTTTATTTTTTATTACTGTTTTTTGAAAAAGCTCAAAATATGGCCCCATTATTTCTTTTGATCTTCCATGACTTCCAAAGAAATTATATTGATTATGTTTTAGTATATCTTCAAATACAGTTTTAATTCCTTTTTTGCCTCTGTATATTGTTACTTCTTGTTTGTCTTTTGTTGCATTTCTTTTAGCCTGAAGCTCGGGCATTGCTTGTTTAATTTCTTTTTCTCTTTCTTGTATTAAATCTAAGAATTTTTTAGGATTTGTAGCTTCAAACATTTTTTTGTTAGCTTCAATTATGTAACTTACCAATCCCTTATTAATCAATGATTCAAGCACATCATAAACTGTTCTTCTATTTACTTTTGATTTTTCTGTTATTTTGCCTGCAGTTGATGATCCTAATTCTAGTAAAGCAAGATATACTCTGGCTTCATTTGAGCTAAGACCTATGTTTTCTAGGGTTTCAATGTTCATATTAATTAGAATACATATATAATATTTAAACTTATCGGTTTGTGGTGGAAATCTCTCCACACAAGCTTAAATACCTCTATAACATTCTATTTTTAATCAATTAAAATTAAATAAGGTGATAAAATGAAAAAAATACATATTGGAATAGTGAGTATTCTAGTTTTGATTTTTGTTGTCGGTGGAATACTAATCTATTTAAGCAACAGCAATGTGACCGGTCGTGTTGTAATAAATACACCTAATAAAGAGATAAGTGTTGGCAGTGTTCCTGTTATTGAAGGTGTTGTTTTAGAGATTGCAAAACAAAATGGTTACTTTGAAGAGCAGGGATTAGATGTTGATATAATTTATGCAAAGAGTACAAAATATCTTCTGCCTGGACTTGCTAATGGGCAATTAGATATGTCAATAGCATCGATTTCAGCTGGAACTTTTAATTATTTAGCAGAAGATAGTAATGCAAGAATAATTGTTGATGTTGCAAAAAGAAAACCTGGTATTATTGTTAGAAAGGATCTTTCTAATAAAGTTAAAGTAATGGAAGATTTAAATGAGATGAGGTTTGCAACGCCAAGACTTGGAAGTGCGTCATATTATTTTTTAGCCAAAATTCTTGAGAATTCTAACATTAATATTGAAGATTTTGATATGAAATCATTAAAGAGACAAGAAGCAGTAACTGCTTTAGTGACAAAAGATCTTGATGCAGGTATTATAAACGAACCATTTGGTACGCTTGCAATTGAAAAAAACATTGGTGTTTTCTTAGATGACAAGAGAATTAATAGTGCTTTTCCAGAGAGTGGTCAGCAACATTCATTCTTAATTGCAACAAAGGAAATTACTGATGATAAAGACACTTTAAGAAAGTTCAGAAGTGCTTATAGAAAAGCTGCATCTTTTTATAATAAAGCAAAATCAGGTAGCAAACCAGAAAGAACAAGGGTTATAGAAATTATTTTTGATTATACAGACATTGATAAAGATATAATCAATAAATCCAGGTGGATTTATATTAATAATGATGCAATACCAGATAAGAATCAACTTGAAGAGATACAGGATTATTGGCTAAGAAATGACTTGATTAATCAGAAAATTGATCTAGAAACAGTTATAGTTTCTTAGGTGACTTAGATGAAAACAAAGTTTCTTTTTTCTTTTTTCTTTATTTTTGCATTAATTACAATTTGGGAGTTTTTAGTATATTTAAACATAATTAATTCATTGTTCTTGCCAGCACCATCTAAGATCCTAATGTCATTGTTTTCAAATATAAATTCATTATTATTAAGCACTGCAATAACTCTTAAGCATATTGCTGTTGGTTATATTATTGGAGTAACAATTGCAATTTTACTTGGTTTTATATTAATGAAATATAATAAAATAGAAAGTATGGTATACCCCTTAATTTTAGGAATTGGGGCTGTTCCTGTAATTGCTTATATCCCCCTATTTATTTTATGGTTTGGTTTGAATGAGATGCCTATATATGTTTGTTCAACTATTGGAGCATTTTATCCTGTTTTCTTAGCTACTATTCATGGTATAAAGAGAGTTAATAGATCTTATATTGAGGTTGCACAAAACTTTAAGATTAAAGCATTTACAAATAAAATTATTTTTCCTGCATCTTTACCATATATTAGTAATGGTTTAAGACAATCTATTCAGTTTGTTTTTTTGATAACTCCTCCTGCAGAGATGATAATAAAAGGCACTGGTTTAGGAGGGTTTATCTGGCAAAATGCTGATTTATTTAGAATAGAACTTGTAATTTTAGGCATGGTTACATTAGGTATAATTGGGTTTTGTTTTTTTAAGGCTTATGCGTTTATTGAAAGAAAATATCTTTTAAAATGGATGGATGTGAAAAAACATGCTTAAAGTCAAAAATTTATCAAAAAATTTTGGAAGCTTATGTGTCTTAAAAGAATTAACTTTTAATATTGAAGAAAAGGATTTTGTATCAATTATTGGTCCAAGTGGTTGTGGAAAAACCGTCTTATTAAAAATTATTTCTAATTTAGAAAAACCCAGTTTAGGAAAACTAAATATAAAAAACCAGGTTAATCCTATTATTATATGGCAAGATTATAGATTGTTTCCATGGAGAAATGTGTATGATAATGTTATCTTTCCAATTGAAGAAGAGAAAATACCTGATAAAATCAAGACTAAAAAAGTAAACTTGCTTTTGAAATTTATTGGTTTATATGAGTTTAAAGATTTTTATATACATCAGCTCTCAGGAGGAATGCAGCAAAGAGTTGCACTAGCAAGAGCACTGATAAATGAACCTAAACTCTTGCTTCTAGATGAACCCTTTTCAAATATTGAATGGAGGAAAACACAGGAATTTTATCAAGAGCTGAAAAACATACAGAAAAAGAAAAACCTTACATTGATCCAAGTCACACATGACATACCAAATGCTTTAATGTATTCTAATAAAATAATAGTGTTGAGTAAAAGACCTGCAAAAGTAAAGGCAGTTTTTACTCATGTTGAAAATACTGCAGAAATGCAAGAGAGAATATTAAAGTTACTTGAACCAGATGAAGATATTTTGTATCCTTTATAGTTAAAATGTGAATTATGCCCCTTTCTTGATTGCTATCGCATAAACCCTTAATTCTTTTACATAAGCTTGAATTGTCATGTCTTTTTCTAGGTGCAGGAATTCGTTAAAATCCCCATTACTAAATTTACTTTTGTGTGCCTTAAAACAAGAATCTACTTTTTTATTTTCAGGGATTTTATTCTCAAGATTTAGTAATAAATTAATACCCAGAACCTTAGGGGTTTCTCCTTTTTTTATTGCTTCTTCATTAGGATTAGATTGTGGAAAGTTGACTTTTCTTATTTTTGCATCAATTAATTCACATTTAGTATTACCGCTTTTAATAGCTTCATAGTTTGCTTGATTTACGTGGTCTGCATATAGTATAAACATTTAATATCACCAAATTATAGAAATACTGTCAACTATTTAAATTTAACTTATAATTTATAGAAATTTAGTCGTCTATTTAAGATTTTAAATATAATCCTATTAAAACATATGCTCTACTATCTTTTATGGCATTTAATATTACTTTTGGAAGTTCAATATTTACTTCAGTTTTTTTGTTATCAATTTTTTCTAGAATACGTCCTTTATTACCCTCATAATTATAGGTTATTAGTATTTCTTTTCTAAAATTCTCTTCTAGTTTTTGTTGGTTTTCTATGCTTCTTTGTTTTTTTATATTTTTATATGTTGTTTGTCTATAAGTTCTGATCTTTGTGAATATAAAATCTTTTTTATCTTTTCCCCTTATTGTATGTGTTTTTTGTCCTCTTATTGTATGTGTTTTAAATACCCTTGTGATTTCTTCTTCGTCAGCAACAATTTTGTTAATAGTTTTGTTATCTTCATTATCATCGATTTCTCTAAGCATTGTATACTTTGTAAAGTTGAATAACTATTTAAAACTATGTATAAAATAGAATAAATGACAATCATTACTTTCTTGCTTTCTCTAACTTACCACGAAGTAAAGCATTAAGAGACTGATCATTAACTTTCATAACTCTCCATCTAACTCCAGGAATGTCACCTTTAGAACGACCCATAGCACCACCAATACACTCTATTATAACTTCATCGTGTTCATCAACTAATTTACTTGCACCATCACCTGGCAGAAATGCAGTGACTTGCTTTCCATTTTTAACAAGTTGCACTCTGACGCATTTTCTCATTGCAGAGTTTGGTTGTTTTGCTTCTAATTGAACTTTAGAAAGAACAATACCTGAAGCTTGAGATGATCCTTTTAATGGATCTGCTTTAATCTTAAGATTAAGAGCTTTTTTTACAAACCACTTATTAGCCCAAAGGCCTTTTTTTCTTTTTTTCTGCAGTTTCTTTGCTGCATTAATTCCTTTTGCTTTTTTTGCCATGTTTAACACCACGAACTTGATTTTATTTATAAATTTACCTTATATTTTATCTTTGTTTACTATTCCATAGAACACAACACCACACTTTGTGCGGTAACGTGTTCTATTACATCTGGCCTGCCATCATTGCCTTGCAATGTTGCCATTGATGGCACAGACGCACACAAACTTTTTTTTTATTCAACTTTAATTTCTTTAACTTCAGAGAAGTATTTTTGCACAATTGACTCAGTATTTCTCAGGTTTTGTGCTCTTGAGCCAATAATTAAACCATTGGTTTTTTTATCCCTACCCTTAACTGTGATTATTCCATTTTCCATTGAGATATCGTTTACTTGCAATGGAAAAATGATTTTAACTACAAAATCAAGAACATTTGAACTGTACTCAATAATTTTTATTTTTTGTCCAATCTTTGCTTCAACTCTTTTAATATTACTTTTATCTTTACCAATAGCTTTTCTGATTTGGCCAGGCATTACTATGAATAGCATTTTATCCTGATTTTCAAAACAATCTTTTAGAGTTGTTCTTGTAATGCCCTCAAATAGTGCTCTTATTTGAATAGCTTTAACATCGTAGACAATTCCCATTTTATTATTTCAATACCCCTACAACAGAAATGTGAAATGGTTTTCTACAAAGTATTCCTAATTCATCATTGCTTATATCAAGATTTATTATTTCTACTTCTGAAATTTTAGCTAATTTTTCAATATCTGCTTTAATTTCTTGTTTGCAGTTTTTTGCAATAAAGATTTTTGCAATTAATTTGTTGTTAAGCTTTTTTATAACAACCCTAGAGCCAATAACTCCTTTTCCTTGTTCTAAGAATTTTCTTATTTCTTGCATTTTGTTTACCTCCGGTTTTATCCTTCTCAAACAGTTCTAATTTATTTTTTCTTTTTTACTTTTGTCACAAGACCAGGTAATCCTGTTCCTAATGGAACAACTTGATTCATCATAACATTTTCAATAACACTATATAATGGATCATTTGCTCCTGCTAAACCTGCGCTTATTAAGTGCTTGATTGGAGTCTCAAAAGAAGCTCTAGCTAAAACACTGGGTTTTTCTTTTACAACACCGTATCTGTTAATACCCATTATTTTTCCTGCCATTGTTATGATATCTGCAATAAGCATTATGTGTCTTATATTAACATTAAGTCCCTGAGAGTCAATAACTGAATTAATCTCGTTTATTATTGTTTGTCTTGCAGCTTCAATTCCTAGCAATGATTCAATTTGGAATATATTATTTGATATTGTTCTACTTGTATCAACAAAGTCAAGACTCATTACTTCATTAAGATTAATTCCTGAAGCCATTATAATATATTCTTCATTTCTCTTAATTGGAAGAACTTGACTAACTCCTTTTATTCCACCCACATAAACTTCTTTTACTTGCTCTTTTAATTTGTATAGATTGTTTATGTTAAAATCTTTTGATGTTTGTTTAACACTGATAGTATTATCTTTATTTAGCTTAAGTGAGAATCCTCTTGTGCCTTTACTTAGGTTCTTTACAATTACTGCAATATCTAATCCTGATTTCTCAAGTTTTTCTGCATTTAAATATATTGTCATCATAAATTCTGCAACATTAATAGTTATCTCCTTAAGATACTCTTTAAGCTTTCTTTCTTTTAATTGTTCAGCTTTTTCTTTTAGATTTTTTCCTTCACTGTAAGGTTTCTTTAGGTAAATTGTAAGAATTTCTGTTGAGTTTTTTTTTCTTGCATCTAGAACTTCAATTAATCTGGGAAGGCCTGTAGTAACATTCATCTCTGCAACACCTGCAAGGTGGAATGTGTTTAGAGTCATCTGTGTACCTGGTTCTCCTATAGATTCTGCTGCAACAAGTCCAACTGCCTCTCCTGGATCTGCCAGAGTCGATAAATATTCATCTTTAACTTTATCAAGGATAAGTTTTGCGAATTTTTCTGTTGCATTAGCAGGTAAATTAGTTTCAACATCCTCTAATATTTTCTCAGGAAGATCTTTTTTGTATTCCTTAAGTATTGCTTTAATTTTTTGAGAGTTCATTTTATTCCCCTTACTTTTTTGACTTCTTTCGAAGTTCTAAGTCAATTATTTGTTTAACATTAATGCTTCCGCCTTCACTTCTTGAAACGTCAATTCCGTCTTCACCATATTGGAACTGAACAATTCTTTTTGCAGCGTCTCTAACTGTGTAATCATATTCAACTTTCAGATCCTGCATAGAATTTGCAAGTCTTCTATAAAGGTAACCGGATTTAGGAGTTCTAAGTGCAGTATCCATCAGAGAATCTCTTCCAGTCATTGCCATAAAAAAGAATTCATGAGGCAATAAACCTGATTTGAAACTTCCTTGGATAAATCCTCTTGCATTAGCACCCAAATCATTTCTTCTAAAACATGAAAGGGTTCTTCCTTTGTAACCTTTACTTATTCTTTTACCTCTAAGCGCCTGTTGCCCGACGCAACCTGCCATTTGCGCAAGTTGAATAAGGTTACCTCTTGCTCCAGAGTTTACCATAATCATTGTTGAACTATCTTTAGCAGATTTAGTTTCAACAATCTTGCCAATGTTATTTCTAGCAAGATTTAATCTTTCAAGAATTCTTATTTCTAAAGTTTCTTCAATATCTCTTCCAGGAAGATTCTCAAGTGTTCTTTCTTCATAACTTTTGATTAATTTATTAACATCTTCATATGCGTTTTCTTTTAGAACTTTGATTTCTTCTTCTGCTTCTGGGGTAGTATCTAAATCTGATAAAAACATAGATAAACCAAATCTTGTTAGTACTTCAACACCAAGTCTATACATGTGTCCAAGAATTTTAACTCCTTTATCAGGACCATATTGTTTATACAAATTTCTTAATAATAAACCAGAGCCTTCACTTAGATTGTTTTTATCAAGAACACCTTCAAGTTTACCATTAGTTATGTGAACTTCTTCTCCTTTTTTATTTGTTCCTATAAAATTAAAATCTTCAGGTATAAGTACAGAGAATAATTCTTCACCACTAATCTTATCTTTTCTTGGCAATCCTTTAAAGTCTGTTATACCAATCTTAAATAATATATCAATTGCTTCTTCCCTTGGGAAAGACAGATATTTTGTTAAAACATAATTTCCTGCAACACTATCTTGGTTACATCCTATAACTGATAAACCATATCTTGGAGAAATGATTTGTGTCTGCACTTGCATTAAAATTTGTGCTTCAGTTCTAGCTTCAGGAGTTTGTGGTATGTGTAAGTTCATCTCATCTCCGTCGAAATCTGCGTTGTAAGGATTACAAACAGCTGGATTTAATCTTAGTGTAAGTCCAGGAAGAACTCTTATCTTGTGCGCCATCATAGACATTCTGTGAAGACTAGGTTGTCTGTTAAACAATGCAATGTCTCCATCCATAAGATGTCTTTCAACAACACATCCTGGTTCTAACTCTTCAAGAATTTGTTCTTTGTTGTCGTCACCGATTTTCTTTCTTCTTCCATCAGGTCTTACAACATAATTTGCTCCAGGATATTCTTTTGGTCCTTTCTCAACAAATTTTCTTAGATAATCTTTATTCCATTCAGTAATCTTTTCAGGAACTGTAAGTTTTTTTGCCATCTCAAATGGTACACCAACTTCATTAAGTTCAATTTTTGGATCTGGTCCAATAACTGTTCTCGCTGAAAAGTTTGTTCTTTTACCAACAAGATTGTATCTGATTCTTCCTTCTTTTGACTTAATTCTTGCAGTCAAAGTTTTTAGTGGTTGACCACTTCTGTGTCTTGCTGGAGGAAGCTGTGCTACTTCATTATCAAAGAAAGTTGTTACGTGATACTGAAGAAGATCCCATAAATCTTCAATAATAATTTCTGGTGCTCCTGCATTAATGTTTTCAAACAGTCTTTGATTGATTCTTACAATGTCCCCTAGTTTGTGAGTTAAATCATCTTCACTTCTCTCTCCTGATTGGAGAGTAATAGAAGGTCTCATTGTTACAGGAGGTATTGGTAGGATTGTTAATACAAGCCATTCTGGTCTTGCAGTTCTATAATTTATACCAAATAACTGTAATTGACTGTCAGGAATCTTTTCAAGTCTTGCTCTAACGTCTATAGGATTTAATCTTTTTTCCTCTTCTAAGAAGGTACTTGGTTTTTCTAATCTAATTTTCTTTTGTTTAGCTTCACAGTAAGGACATTTCTTTGTATCTCTAAGATTAAAAATAACCTTTTTGATGTGATCCATTCTTGCAATCAACCCTTCTGTTTCTTCTATCTTATTAAGATCATCTCTTATTTTTTTGAAATCTACTTTAGATAATAATGCATGACCACATGCACTACAAGTGCACCTAAGAAGATTATATATTATTGTTATGAAAGAGATATGAACAACCGGTCTTGCCAATTCAATATAACCAAAGTGTCCAAGACATTCTTTTAGTCTTCCTCCGCAAGTTTTACACCTCAAGCCAGGATCAATAACTCCCATTCTTATGTCCATTAATCCTCCATCAACAGGGTAACCTTCCTTGTCGTAGAGTTCTGGAGTAACAACTTTTGCAGTTGTGATTTCCTTTATTTGTTTTGGACTCAGAATCCCAAACTGAATGTTATTTACTTTTTTATAAGCATAATTTTCCATTGTAACACCTTATCTAATATTTAGTTTTTAACCGCATCATAGGGTTTAGTAGTAAACTTCTAGTTTCATCTAAAAATAATTTGAAAGCATAACTAATTTCAACATTAGAAACTTTTGTATTTTCGCCACAAAGTTGACAGTAAGATTTATCTTTTCTGCCGTCGTGAATTGCAATTGCACCACATTTTTCACAAACAGGAACAAGTGTTGCATCACTACTAAATCTCTCTTTTAAGATCATAGATGCACCATGAGCAACAAAAGTATCTTTCTCCATTTCTCCTAATCTTAGACCTCCTTCTTTAGCTCTACCTTCAGTAGGTTGTCTAGTAAGAAGTTGGATTGGTCCTCTTGCTCTGCTCTGTATTCTATTTGCAACTTGATGTTTTAATTTAAGATAGTAAATATTTCCAACAAAAATTCTTGCTTTAAATCTTTTACCTGTTCTTCCATCATACATAATTTCTGTACCATCATCTCGGAATCCAAGTTTTTTAAGTTCGTCTCTAAGTTCCTCTTCAGATTCTGAATTAAAAGTTGTACCATTAATTCTTCTTCCGTTCATTCCTCCAACTTTACCACCTAATATTTCAATAAGGTGGGATACAGTCATACGTGTAGGAACACTTTCTGGACTAAACAAAAGGTCTGGAGTGATTCCAGATTCTGTAAATGGCATGTCTTGTTCAGGAACAATTAAACCAATTATTCCTTTTTGTCCATGTCTTGAAGTAAATTTGTCTCCAATCTCAGGGATTCTTTGATCTCTTATTCTAACTTGAACAAGTTTATTTCCTTCAGTGTTTTCAGTAAGCACAACAAAATCAATTATTCCCTTTTCACCATACTTCATAGCAACACTAGATTCTCTTGTCATATTAGTTGTAAGATTATATTCATCTGCACCACTCAAGAATCTTGGAGGGCTTGTTCTTCCAACAATAACATCTTCTTCAACTACTTTTGCTTCAGAATAAATAACTCCATCATCTTCAAGCAATCTGTAATCGTGTTCTGATTTGTAACCTTTAACTTCTTTTTCAGGAATACCAATTTGATCGACAAGTCCGCCACTATATCTTAATTCTTCAGCAATTGCAGGTCGATAATATGTTGATCTACAAAGACCTCTATTTATTGAACCTTCATTTAATATAATTGCGTCCTCCATGTTGTAACCTTCATAAGAGAGAACTGCAATAGTTAAGTTTTGTCCTGATGGGTGTTTGTGATATCCTGATACATCATACATTAGTGTTGAAACTATGGGAATTTGAGGAGTGTGGAGAATATTAACATCCATGTCCATTCTATTAAGATAGTTTGCAGTATAGAACCCAATACCCTGTTTTTGATTTTTAGAACCCTGTGAAAATCTTACCCCTTGAATGTTATGTCCAAATGGAACTAAGTTTGCGACAACACCCAATATATCAATAGGATCTATTTCTAGGTGGGTGTGCTCTGGAGTAATATCTTCTTCTTTAAATGCGATAAATGAATTTTCTTCTTCAGCAGAATCAAGATATTCAATAACCCCCTGTTTAACTAGATCTGTAAAAACTAATTCGTTTTTTTCTAATTGTTCAAGATGTCTTTTTGTTAAAAGAGACTTACCTTCTTTGATAACAATTAGTGGTCTTATTGCTCTACCTTTAGAAGTTTCAACTGAAACTTGATCTAGTTCTTCGTCTAAATAGATACTAACTCCCCTTTCAACTTTTCCTATTCTTCTTTCAGATTGAAATTTGTCAACAAATTCTTTTGCATTTGGGACCTTCCCAATAAATTTACTATCAATGAAAACATCAGTCATTTTTTTAACCTCATAAACTTAAGTTGTGATTTTTTTCGAGACCTAAATCAATAAGTTTCTCAATCACTTCTGTTTGATTTGTTCCCTGACTTACTGTACACAGTAATGCAAGGTTTTTTCTTAAACCAATATTTGAACCTTCAGGAGTCTCACTTGTGCAAATTCTTCCAAGGTGTGTGCAGTGTAACGCTCTTGCTTCGAAGTTTTCTTGACTTGAACTAAGAGGACTAACAACTCTTTGCAGATGGGAAATTGTTTGTATAAAGTTTAATCTTTCAATTCTTTGAGAAATACCCTTTCTTCCACCTATCCAGTTTCCTGTTGCCATTGCACTTTGAATTCTTTGTGTAAGTAATTTCTCTCTTATAATTACCCTAATACTAGGAAATTTTCCTCTCTTTACTATTCTTTGGAAATTATATAACATGTCTCCAATTAGAACTTTTATATTAACCCTCAATAGATCTGCAAGAGAATCGCTACTTAATTTTAATCTTTTATTCATGTAGTGATCTTTGTCGTCTACTCCAATTGTTCCGCTTGATACAAGAACAAATCTCTTAAGCATTTTGCAGATATTTTCTGCTTTGAATAATGCTTTGTCTTCACCAATACCTAAGTTAGGGAATAAATACTTATTCAAAATATCATTTGTTCTTTCTGTTCTAATTTCTTTTGATTGAGAAATACCAATTTTTTTTGCAATATAATCAAGAGCATCTTCTTTTGTTTTTAAGTCAACACATTCAAATAGATTGATGAAAACATTTGGATCTTCTCCTAAGTCTATTGCATTCATAATTTCTTCATCTTTAAGCATTCCAAGTGCTTTAATAATTGCAATCACAGGAACTCTTTTTACTCTTGTAAATGTTAAATAAAAGATTCCGTCTTTAAGTTTTTCAAAAACATGAGGAATCTTGTATGATCCTGCTTCACTAAATACTTTACCAACATATTTAGAAACACCAAGCTTTTCTTTTGTGATTAGCATTCTGTTTGGTGCAAGATCTTCAACTTTAATAATTGTTTTTTCAGAACCATTAATTATAAAATATCCTCCTGGATCATCAGGATCTTCTCCTTGTTCAATCATTTTCTCTCTTGGCAAGCCATAGAGATTGCAGTTTTTTGATCTTAACATAATTGGTAATTTACCAATTTGGATTTTGAAACTTTCTCTTTGTATTCCATTTATGTGTGAACTAACCTCAAGAAATATTGGTGCATCATAAGTTAAGTTTCTTAGTCTTGCTTCGACAGGAAAGATTTCTCTTCTTGAACCATCTGCTTCAATAATTTGAGGTTTTTCAACCCAAATTTTGTCTAAACGAATTTTGAATTCATCAACATTCGGTGGGACAATTGTCGGTTCAACTTCCTTATTTTCTTCAATTATTTGTTGAAGTTCATTATCAATAAAATTATTAAATGACTCAAGGTCAAATTCAACAAAACCTTTTTCTTTAAAATAATTTTTAATCAAGATTCTAGTATCAAGTTCTGGCTTATTCATTTATAACCCCTCTATAAAAAACTGCGTTTCCTGCAGTAGGACTTTTTCTTTTGATTTTGATAACATCCCCTATTTTTGGTTTCAAACCTTTTATTGCAGGATCTGTTATAAGAATTTTAGGTAGTTCTTTTTCTGTAATATTGTATTTGTCGAATAATTTTTGTTTCTCTTTGTCATTAAGTAGTATGTGTTCTGGAACTAGAATATGTGTTGCAACATCAAATGTTGTTTCAACAAATTTGGTTTTTATTTTTTTAACCTTTGGTTTAGGTGCTGCTTTTTTCTTAACTGGTTTAACTACTTTTCTTGTTGGTTTTTTTGTAGCTTTAGAATCTTTAGTTTTTTTAGTTTTTACCATTTTTATGTCCCCTAATGTTTTAAACTTTAATTTATAGGCTGTACGGGATCCGTAGCAACACTTGTTTTGCGAGGCGCCAATAATTCCTTTGGGATTATTGAGTGTTTTCAAATCCCCTTATTAATATAGGCTGTACGGGATTTGTGCGCAAAAATTGAAATTTTCTGCACCACCGGAACTCCGTTCAAATCTTGATATAGGCTGTACGGGATTTGAACCCGCGACCCTCCGCTTAAAAGGCGGATGCTCTACCGAACTGAGCTAACAGCCTGTAATAAACTTTTAATGATATTAAACGCCCTGACCAGGATCCGTAGCAACACTTGTTTTGCGAGGTGCCAATAATTCCTTTGGGATTATTGAGTGTTTTCAAATCCCCTTTTCCAAGGTTTGTATTGTGATATTAAACGCCCTGACCGGGATTTGTGCGGGAAAATCAAAGATTTTCTGCACCTCGAGCAAAGCTCTACGGAACTTCGTTCAAATCCCCTTTTCCAAGGTTTGTATTGTGATATTAAACGCCCTGACCGGGATTTGAACCCGGGTCGCAGCCTCGACAGGGCTGCATGATAGGCCGGACTACACTATCAGGGCATATTATAATTGCATTGATATGACTCTCTATAATATAATATAGCTTAAGCTTAATCTAAATCTAGCTCTTATAAGAAAATATATACAATGAATAAGAGGGATGCATCATTTTGAGTCAGTAAGTGTGATTGATATGATTTAACTTATAACCTATTAATTTAGCTTTAGGAAACGCCAGTTCATTTAAAAATGTTTTTGTTTAATTGCTTTATATCCTGAAAAGTTCAGTTTTTCGATTTTTCGATTTTTAGCATAAATATTTCAGAAGTTTTAGGTAAATTCTTTTTAAAATTAGGATATTACTATTTTTATGAAAAAACTTGTATTATATATTATGATAGTTCTTATTATTAGTGTTTATCTTGTTGAAGCAAATTTTGTCTATGTTAATGAAATAATGTTTAATCCTTCTGGTAATGATAATAATAAGGAGTTTGTTGAGGTTGTCGGAATAAATAATCTTTCTAATGTCGTTATTGGTGATTTAGTTTCAAATGATACTCTTGAACTTCTTCAATATTGTGAAGAGTGTAACCTTTCTTTAATTGTTGAGGAAGAGTTTGATTATTCTATACTTAATTGTTCTATTTATTCAGTCGGTACAACAATAGGTAATGGTTTGTCGAATACTGAAGACGCAGTGTTTCTTTATTATAATGATTCTTTAATTGACACTGTTTATTTTGGAGGGGGGCAGGAAGGATATTCTTATTTTTATTATAATGGTTCTTGGGGTTATTCTGAATTAGAAGGAGGAACTCCTTGCATAAATAATATTATCGAAGAGGGGTTTATTAATCAATCAATTAACAAAACAACAAATTTAACTACTAATACAACAGTCAATATTTCAATAAATACAACTATTAATATTACAATTAATAATTCTGAAGTCTGCAATATCTCTCTTAGTCTAAGATTGAAAGACAATAAATTTGTTTTCAGCAGTGGTGATGCAATAAAATTTTATAATGATCTCAGTGACAAATCTTATTATTATACTATCAATTATTGGATAGATGATTATTTTAACAACACATTAAAATCTTTAGTAGAAACAACAAATACTAATCAAAAACAATGGACTGCAAATATTGACGGTAAATATGAGTTTGCAGTGATAAAGAGTAATTTGAGTTTTGTCAACTGCACTAACATAAACAACAAAACTTTTTCTGAAATAAAAATATTTATTGTTAATGACGGTGAAGAGTCTGTTTTGCAAGATAAAGACTCTTCTGTTGAATTTGATGAACCAAAAATTTCAGGCAACTATGTCTCGGTTGCAGGAGAGCTGTACAAGGGTGATACAACTAAGACTGTTTTTTCTGTAAAGTTTCAGTGTAAAAAAGAAAATAATAAACTTGCTAAATCTCAAGAATTTAAAACTTATTTAAGCAAGAAATTTTCAACACAAAAGTTTGCATATAAATTATCAGTAAAAGAAATTATCCAAGATTGTTATTCTGATGCAGAAATTTACTATTCTGGTCTTGGACTTGATGGAGAGACTGATGTTGAAGGTTTTGAAAGAATAATAAAAAATCCTGTTGGGGTTTTAGATAAGAATTCTTCCATTGGAACGTATGTTGAAAATATTTCTTTAGCTTCTGCACAAACATTTTCTCAAAATAGTAATTCTAATGTCAATATTGATGGACATTTTGAAGAAATAAGTTCTTCAATGTTTGAGATTAATGAAGAAAATTCAACAGTTTCTGTTTCACAGAGAATTACAGGATCTGCTGTTGAAGAGAGCTTAGAAATAGAAAGCTCAACAACAGCTTTTATTGATATTCTTATTGTTGTTTTGATTCTATCTGCAATCTGTTTAATCTTTTTCAAGAAGTGGTAACAGCCTTTTTTCACGTATTTCATTTAAAAGTCTTTTCAACTTTGAATATACATATATCCACATTAAGGGCAAGAAGGGTATTTTTGTTTATAAATAAACTTCTTAAAAATAGTAACCTTTAAATACTTGTTTATAAATCTTGTGTGATGTAAGATATATGTTTTTGTATATTGTATTCATCTTTTGGGTAAGGAGTTTAAATTAAATGATAGAAAAATATAATGAAATCTTTTCAGAAGTACTGTCAAGAGTCAAACCAGAAAAAAGATATGTTGATAGTTTTTTGTCAGAAGTTAACAGAGTTTCTTCTTGGTTTAACACTGCAATAAGAGCAGAAGGAATTGTCGCGGAATGTTCTAAAGGTGGGAGTGTTGCAAAAGGAACATTTCTAAAAGGAGATCATGATGTTGATTTGTTTATTAAGTTTAGTCAAGAGTATAAAAGTAAAGATTTACCTATTTATCTTGATCACATAATAAAATTAGTTGCTAAGAAATTAAATTTCAAATATAAAAAAGTTCATGGTTCAAGAGATTATTTTCAATTTGAATATAGGGGAATAAAATTTGAAGTTGTTCCGGTTCTAAAGATATTTAATGTTAGAGAAGCAGAAAATGTTACAGACGTGAGTCCTTTGCATGTAGGATATCTAAAAAAACAAACTTCAAAGCATCCTAATCTTTCTAATGAAATTAGATTAACTAAACAATTTTGTAAAGCCGCAGGAGTATATGGTGCAGAAAGTTACATTAAAGGATTAAGTGGCCACTCAATTGATTTGTTGGTGACTTTTTATGGTTCATTTATTAATTTTGTATCATCAACAAAATATTGGCAAGATAAAGTTGTTATTGATGTTGGCAATAAACTTAAGGAGCCACTAAAAAATATTAATCCTTCAAAATTAAGAAGTCCTATTGTGCTTGTTGATCCTGTTGATAACTCGAGAAATGCTACTGCTGCATTAAGCAAGGAAAAATTTAATATTCTAAAAAGTAGAGCTCAAGCGTTTTTAGATAATCCCTCTGTAGATTTCTTTAAGATTGAAAAAATGGACATTAAAAATATCAAAGAAAAGCATAAAAAGAATTGGGGTGTTTTCTTGACTGTTGTTCCAATATCTGATAAAAGTGACGATGTTCGAGGAACTGCAATTCTAAAAGCACAAGAATTTTTAATTAGAGAACTTAAAAGAAAGGAGTTTAATATTTTAGAAAAAGGGTTTGATTTTGAACACATATATCTCATAATTAAAAAAGAAGAACTTAGTGAATATGTGATTCATAGAGGTCCACCAAAAAGGCAAAGAAACGCCTGTAAGGCCTTTATTGAAAAGTATAAGGGAAGGAAAAAGATTTTTGATAAAAATTATCACTTATATATCAAACTAAAAAGAAAATATAAAGAACCAAATGCATTAGTTGAGAAATTGATAAAAGATGAATACGTTACTTCTAGAGTAAAGAAAATAAAGATTCTTAAGAGAGTAAGATGATTAAAGAGCTGTTTATTGTTGTGTTGTTAACTTTGATTCCAACATTAGAATTAAGAGCAGGAATACCCTATGGTTTTATTGCATTAAATTCTGTTCCTTATGCTTGGATATATGTTGTAATTGTTTCTGTAGTGACAAATATTCTTTTAGGTCCAATAATTTATTTTATTCTAGATAAGTTTGTTCATTTATTAAGAAGAATAAAAGTAATTGATAAGATTTACACTAAGAAGGTCATACATATTCATGAAAAGATTTTCCCAAAGACTGAAGCTTATGGAAATATTGCTCTTGCTTTTTTTATAGGAATTCCTTTGCCAGGCACTGGCTCTTACACTGGTGCACTCGCGGCATATATACTTGGAATAAAGCCAAAAAACTTTTTTTGGATAAACTTAGTTGGTGTTCTAATTGCAGGACTTTTTGTTACTCTTGTTATGATTTCTGGTTCACATCTTTTTGCAATATTTGTTAAATGATATCCTTAGTTCTATGAATATTTTACTATTTAACTAAAAGGATATGCATACAAAAACTTCGTTTTTATGTATTCAATAAGATTGAATAGTCACAAAAAATTTATTAGTTTTTTGAGAATGATAATGTTTATAAATTATTAATTCTTGCAGGTACTAAAATGAAAAAAATAATTTTTGCAACAGCTTTTACTGTGTTATTACTTAATATATTAGTATTAACAGGATGTGTAAATATGGGAAACAGAACTGCAGTTATCGAAACAAATATGGGAGTTATGGAAATTGAATTATTTGAGGACAAAGCTCCTATAACAACCAAAAATTTTATTGATCTTGCTGAAAGTGGTTATTATGATGGATTAATATTTCATCGGGTAATTCCTGATTTTATGGTTCAAAGTGGCTGTCCTAATGGTGATGGTTCTGGAAATCCAGATTACACTATTCAGGATGAATTTGATTCAAGTTTAAAACATAATTCTGAAGGAATATTATCAATGGCTAATAGAGGACCTAACACTGGAGGAAGTCAATTTTTTATAACTCTTGTAGAAACTCCTTGGCTTGACAATAAACACGCTGTTTTTGGAAAGTTAAGAGCAGGAAAAGAAATTTTATTTGCAATTGGTAATGTTGAGACTGGTGCAAACGATAAGCCACTTGAAGATGTTGTAATAGAAAAAATTACGATAGTAAAGTAATTAGAAAAGATAAATTACATCTTTTCTAAAGCTTTTTTCATTATTGGAAGTATTGCTTCTACTTCTTCCTTGAAGATTCTTCCTAATTTTGCAAATCTATATTCTCCAGATTCAGGATTAAGATTTTCTCTTGATATTTGTAATTTTGGTGTTCCTTCATTATAAGACATCACACTAATTGTTACTTTGGTTGTTTCAAATTCTACGCTCTCTGAAAACAATGCTTTGTCTAAACTTTTATCAAATGCCATTTTTTTATAACCTCAAAATATTTTTTAACTTAAGAGTTTAGTCTGGCTTTAAAAAGTTTTAGAAATGAAGGTTTTGTGTGCCACCAATTAAATTAATTTGTTGTCTGTAAATAGTTAGAATCTACTTTAAAGACCTTTTTATTTATTCAAAGGGGTCATACATGTCTAAATCATCAATTATTGCTGATGAGGATCCATTCTTGCTCATTTGTATATCAATAAGTGGAAATATTTGTTTTTCTCCTATTGTGGCTTTCTTGTTTAAAAGTTCTTTAAACTCTTTAAGTTTCTCTATTGTTTCTTTTTTTGTTTCACTTAGAAAAATATCTTCAAGAAGTTCCATTAATTTTCTTGATTGTTTGTCCGCAATCTGAATCAAATCCTTTAGTTTAGAATTAGTGTATGCATAATCAGAATAAACAACACTCTCTTTACTATCGTGTCTCTTTAAAGAATTGCGTAAATCATTGTATATGTCGGTTGTTTCTGTTGCATCTATCTTTTTTGCATTGGCGTATCGGTTGAATAATTTTTTTTGGTAGTCGTGATCTTTTATAAAATTTAGTAATATTTTATTTTTCACCATTTCATTAAGTTCCCTCACCTCAAGGTCACTTATTGCTTATATTTCATTATATACTTTAGAATATATAATTTTTTGGAACTTTCTATGGTTTTTCGAGATTATGTTGTTGCCTTTCGCTGAATTAATATGGGCTTTGTTTGTGCTGTTTGCCCGTGGGGTGCATCCCTGACAACGCATTCAATTTGATTATTTACCCCAGCTCACCTTAGGGCAGCAACATAACTTCTTTACTTATACGTTTGGGGGATTTTTGACAAAAATGAGCCTATTTTATTAATTCCTTCACTTATTAGAACATTATAGTCCATATCTTTTTTACCATGGTTAATGACTTGAAGTTCATTTTCTCTATGTGGAACTTTAAAGCTAAAGAATTCTTCATTGTGTTTACTGTATTGATCTTTTTTTATTTTCTCATATATTGTGAATGCGTTATCATTTTTTGTAAACGCCTTTGCCTCCTCATATGCAACCTTAAACGACAACCCTTCATTTATTTTTATTATAATATTAGATATTATTTTAATTCGTCTAGTATAAATTCGTGCTAAATTTTTGTAGAAGTTTTTAAGCTGATTTTTTTCATTAACATCTTTTGTGTATTCAATTATTTCTGCTTCTAAATCTTCTGCATCTTCTAGTGATATTAATCCCTCTTCATGGATTCTGTTTATATCTCTACTTAATTTACTTACTTGATCTCTTTTTTTATTATATAGTCCTGTTGATTGGTTATATTCTTCTTTAGATAAATCTTCTAGTATTTCTCCTTTTTCACTCTTTAATTTTATTACAGATTTTTTACCTGCTTTTAGTGTGTCAAGAATTGCTCTGAGATTATCTGTTGAATCTTCTATCAAAGTTCTTCCTTTGTCTATTATTTCTTCATTCTTTGTTTTTAATCCTTTTGAAGAATCAAGTCTATCTGTTAATCCCTCTTTGGCATTATAGAATGATCTTAACATAAGCTGATCGTCTATTCTTTCTTTAAACTCTCCAACTTTATCTGCTTTTCCAGAAAGTTTGTAGAAATATAGCTCTGTCTTCTCAGCAAAAGTCATATTATTTTCTAGGTTTTTTTTATCTCTAAAAGGCCCCATTAGTTCATCATATGACTTTTTTTCTGATTCCATTAGATTTTTTAAGTTTTTTAGAACAATGTTATTGTAGTTCTTTTGTATTGTTACACTATTATTGTGTCTAAATTTAGTAATATCTTCATCATTATTTAGCTTTTGTTTTAGAAATTCTCTTCCTGCAGATTCAGATTCATATTTTTTTAGAATCATTACTTCTTTAATCATTCTATCTAAGATTAAAGGGTTTATCTTGTAATTTTTTTCAACTAGTAATTCTTCGAGTGATTTTTCATCCTCAAATTCTTTTTCTTTCTCAATAATTTCTTTGTTTACCATAAGAACTAGGTTTTATTCAATTAATAAATAAATTTGCTATAGAATTCCGAAACAATTTTGTTTATACTCGGAAATATATTTAAAATTAGAAAAACGCCTTGATTAGACCACTGAATACATGGAACCCATCAAAGCCAGGTATTGGTAGCATATTAAATATAAATAAAAATAGATTAACTTTTTTTGTGAAGAGAAGTATCATTATAGTTTTTCTTTTTATTTGCAATTTTTTACTTTTTGCATATATGAAAAATAATGCTAATGCGCCAAAAATTATTAGGTTAATTAATGGTCCTGCAAATGCAATCATTGATCCTTGTAGTGGGGTGGCCCCTGCACTTATTGAAACATATGCGGGAACTAAGAATATAAATCCTGGAATTATAAATTTAAGTATGAATGCAAAAATTAACCATCCGTATGCTGCATTGAAACTTGCAGTAAGCCCAAATGACATTGCAACAAATTTGTGCCCAAACTCATGAAGAATTATTGCTGGTGCAATAATTATTATTGACGTTAGAAATGCCTGTTTGTTAAACCATTTTTGTGTTAATGCAGTGACCCAAGGTTTTCTTCCTGGAGTTTTGATTTTAAAAAAATCCATAAAAATTAATCCAATAATTGCTGTCATAAAAATTATGTCAATTATTTCAGAGCCACTTAGTAAGACCATTTTAATTGTTTACTATTTTATTAACAAAAGCGTAAAGTTCTTGCCAGTAATTTAAGTCAATTAGTTTTATTTTTATCTCTTGTTCTTCAGTATAGTTTCTTCTTAGATCATCTTGCCATTGCAAGTTTACAATAAATGTGTTATCATCTTTAAATAAATCTTTACCTTTTGTTTCTATACTAATTCGTTGATCAATATCAAAACTTGCAAAATTCCATTCTTGTTCTCTTCCAGAGCCACTAAATAAAACTTTTAGTTTCTTTGGTCTTGAGTGTGAATTAACTTTTAAGTCTATGTTTATATAAAATAAATCATCGAAGAGTGCAGTTTCTGGTGCAGTTATGTTTGTTTCAATTATAGGTGCATCTTTAATGTTAAAGTTAAGATATTCATTCTTGTGAATGTTATTATTTGAAATGTTTAGTATTAGTGTTTGCAGACCAATTTCTTTGAAAATTGGATTAAACTCAATATTTGTTTCTATTTCCTCTCCAAAGTCAACAGTTTTGCATTCACTTTGAAAACAAAGTTCTATTATGTCCAATTCGTCAACTGCATTATTGTTTAATGTACAATTTATTGTTGAAGTTTCATTTGTTATAAAGATTCTGTTGATGTTACAATCTGTTTCTATGAATTCTGCATAAGCATTTATCTGACTATCATCAAAGTTGTTCATTAGATTGTTAATATAGGTTTCAGAGTAAATTATTCCTTTACTTGTAACATTAAAATAAGTTGTTTTAGATTGATTTGTTGTTAGATAAACATTGAATGGAAATCTGTATGATGCACCGCTTTCAAGTTCGTTACTTACTTTTATTGCCCATGCAACTGTTTCTGATTTTTTTGGTGGAATAAGAATAAATCTTTTATTGTTGTCGAGGAATTCCATGCCTTCAACTTTGCTTGTAAATATTTCAATTACACTATAACCTTCTTCATTGTTTGTAATTTCTGCTTCAATAACATTATATGATCCATAACCTATTTCATCAGATAGTTTCTTAAGTTCAATGTTTACATCAGGGAAACTATAAGTTCCTGTTTTAATAACCTTTGTTTGAAAATCTACAGGCCCCATTATTACGTTAGAATTTCCTGTTCCTGTTGAAGTTACTTCAACTGTGCTTAATTTTGAATCTATGGATTTTGATAGTGAAATGTGTGATGAATCAGTCCATCCAAATTGTCCATAGGTTACATCAAAAGGAACCCAACCATAGTCAGGGAAATACGTTTCTGCCCATGCATGATGACCAAATTCTTTTAGGATGTTTGTGTATGCGATTCCAGAAATATATCTTGTTGGAATTCCAACATATCTTGCCATTGAGATAAATACTGCAGTTTTCTCATCGCATACCCCCTTTCTGTTTTCATAAGCCCATGACGCTTTTTTAATATTATTTTCTGTTTCATAATTTATTTCATACTCAATATTTTCATTAACCCATTTAGCAATTTCTACTGCTGCATGAAACACTCCGTCTGAATTTCTGACAAGACTTGATGCTTTTGATTTCATGCTCGGTGTGGAATCAATATTTTCTGTTTCTAATAAATACTCACTGTATTGTGATCCAATTGAAGCTATTGGAAAATTAGGGTCTTTTGTTATCTTTTTTTTGTCTTTTGAATTAGTAAACCTTGAGAATATTTGGTATGCTAAATTCTCTTGTATATTATTGCTTGTGTAAAAGAAATTTACACTTTCATCTGTTTGCTGATATGTTGGATAGGGATTGAAAAAATCAAACACCCTGTTTTCACTTTGTTTTGGAAATTGATTTAGTTTTATATCTACTCTATTTACCATTACATACTGGCCTGTTAGTGTAATGTTTCCGATTATATCTAAATCAATGTTTAGTGTTTTGTAATTAAAAGGGTAATCTGATCCGCTTAGAAGGTTATCTGTTGCAGATACTGAACCTATTAAAAGTAATATTATTAGAATGTAGCTCAGATTTCTCACCAATTTATTTTTCGAAAGCATATTCTAAATTTCCAAATTATTATTTATAAAACTTGTTGAATGAATTTATCAAATTACATATCTTTAACCATATTGGTATACTAATTACCATATCAGAATAGAAAAGTATATAAAGAAGTTTACTAATATGTTCTTTATAAATATTTAAATACGAAAAATTGGTGATAAAAAAATGGTTGTGTTGTCAAATGATCTTAGAAATCTATTAACTGAAGATTCTTTAAATTCCATAATGAGTGCAGGCTCTGCCCCCAATGGACATCTTATGCCCACAAGGGAAGAACCAGCTTTTTCTTCTAATATTAAAACAAGTGGTGGCGAGGAACTGGCTCTAACGTCAAAGTACCAGGAAAAAGAGGTTGCGAACTATGATGGTGAGATAAAAAGCATCAAAGATTACATGAAAGAGCAAGTCTCTAGACATGATGAACATCTTTCTGCAATGACAAAAAAGATGAATGATGTAATAAAAGGTGTCAATGAAATGGAACAAAAACTCACTATGCTTGAGAAGATGTCTGTTGTTAGAGAACAACCAGAAGAAGTGGTAGATGTTCAAGAAAAACAACAAACTCTTGCTCCTGCGCAAGAGGTTAAGGAAAAAGAAAAGGTTACTCATCCACGATCTCTTGCTTCTCTTCCTGCAGAGCTTTCTATAGAGAATATATTTAATTGCAATGGAAAGACTTTTTAGTTAGTCTTTTATTTTTTCTTTTTTTAGAATATCACCTCTCGCTAAATCTCTTGTAATTTTTATTGTGCTGTCGGTCCGTAAGACACGACCCTCGACAACGCACTAAATATAAATCTCTAATTAGCTCGCCTTAAGGTGATTTTTTAGAATACTATAACAATAATAAAAAAATAATAATTTATTTTTTCTTAACAGGTCTCAATTGTTTTGACCCGCATTTTCTACATGCGATTTTACCAAGAATAACTTTCATGTTTGGTGCTTTGATTTTAGATTTGCATTTCTTACAAACAAATACGTTCTTGAATAATCTTGCTTCTGCTTCTGGGAATTTTGCCATTTTATTACTCTGATTTAACTGATTTTATTATTTTTGCATCAAGGATGATTGCATACATTATAGCGCAGCCGTCAACAACATCATTTTTTAGTTCATCTGGTATTGTAAGATCAAATGTTTCATATGATTCTGTGTCCATAACATTTACTGTGTTTCCTGAGATAGATAGGACTTGAGCACTTTTGTTTTCAATAACTGGTGCAGCAATTTTATCGTGTCCTGGCATAATGATATTTCTCTTTTTTCCATCAATCATACCAACTGCAGTAAGATTAACTTTTGCGTGACCGTGTTTTCCTGGTCTTGAAATGCTCATGTCACTAACTGTGCAAGCAACTCCATCAACAACAACAGATTTGCCTTTTTGTAGTGAACTAACACTAACCATCTTTACATTTCCTTCAACATCATCAGCCATATTCATACCTCGTAACATACTTGAGGGATTGGGAATTATTTATAAATATTTTGTATTATCACCTATTCCCTAGTCTGTAAGTTGATTATTTGGTATTATCACTTTATAGTGATTAGCTTTGGAAAAAGTTTTTAAATGATTATTGCTTATTATTGTCTATGAATAAGAAACTACTGATGGCATTTAATATATTAATGTTTTTTCTAGTTTGTTCTGTTGTTGTTTTTGCTGGTCCTTTTCGTGATGTTACTCTTAGTATTACTGATCATTTGGGTAACCAAGTTGAAGATGCTAATGTTTCCATGTATGTTCTGCAAAACAATTATTTTGATTATTCTAATTTAACTGATTCTGGTGGTATGGTTGTTTTTGATGTTGATGCTAGGGTTTGGGTTAAGGTTAAGAATAATCTTCCTTTGATTAGGGGTGTTGGTCCCGGTGTTGTTCCTGTTAAGGATTCTGTTAGGGTTGTTAATTCTGATAACATTATTGTTCAGAATAGTAATGATGTTCACTCTAGTGATAGTGATAGGAGTTCTCGTTGGACTCTTTATCGTTATAGAACTTTCTTTTTTGATATAACCCCAACAGAATCAAGCATTGATTTTATTCCTATAACTCTTAATAATACTTTTAAGTTAGATCAAAATGTTTATTTGGATTTTGTTGTTAGCGACGGAACACCAATAATAAACATTCCAACAATTAGTATTAATGAATTAGATAACCACTTTATTGTTCTTGATTTAGAAGATTATATTATTGATTATGATGATGATTTTGATGATTTAACAATTGAGTTAAATGATGTTTCTTGGAGTGGTGTTGATGGTAGTATTAGTCTTCAGAATGGTGAGTTGGTTGTTGACTTTTTCCCTGATTTTGACTTGATTTATCATCAAGATAATGAGTTAAGTTTCACTATAAGTGTTGATGATGGTGAACATTTTGTTGAGCAAAATCTTGTTTGGGATTATCATGCCGATTACAGAGCACTAAAAGGAACTGTTATTCGTATGTATAATGAAACACCAATTACAGATTACGATTTATTTATTGAAAACGATATCAACATGGTTTGGCAAGATGAAAACGAATTCATAGCATTTTTCCCAGAATTTAGCAATGCACTAATTAATATTACTGCAGATGATTATTATCTTAGTGCCAGAGAAATTAGACTAACAGAACTTGAAGGAGATGTTGAACTAGATTTCACAATTGCACCTGTACAATTCGATGTTCAATTGCAAGATGATAGACATGAGTTGGCTTTTGATACAACTTTTAGGTGGGGTCCTGGAACAGGAAGATATTATAACCCCCCCACTATTGTTATTTGTGATGCACCTTATTATGAAAATTATAATCCTACACAAGCTGAAATAAATAAGGCTTTGACTGTTGTTGGTTTTTTAGAAGAGTTTACGGATGGTTTTTATGTTCCTGTGCAAGGTGAAAACCTGCTTATTGTTACTAATGTTGATGAATGCGCTTATTGGTATACCCATGTTAACACTCTAAGTATATTATGGGATCCAACCCTACTTGGTGCAGGAGTTAATGGTCTTGTTCCTTATGCTAATTACACAATTATGGCTAGCCATGCTATTATAAATAATAATATGAATCTAAATATTTATGTCCAGGAAATATTGCAAGCTACTGGTTCTAATACTGATAATGGTTATTTTAATCCTAGTGCTTTTTGTGATACTACTTGTGCTATTCCTTCCGAACCAACCCTTATTGATTATACTTGGGGTCAGAGGCAGCATTCTCGTCAGCCAAAGAATCATCAAAACGATATTGATGACATTTTTATTAACCCTTTTGGTGAAGAATTTGTTGGTAAGAATGTTTATTATGAGATTAGGGAGTTTTCTGATGTGTTTATTGGTGGTGAGAAGAGGATGGGTTCTAGACTGCTTGGTTATTTAAAACAAGGCCAGGAAATAGAAAACACAAATGAGTTACTAAAGAGTTTTCCTCAAGGTGCTGTTATAATTGAGTCTCCGATGATGCGTGATGGTGTTGTTGATATTGTTTCTAAGAAGTATAAAGAGTTAGATAATTCTAAGTTAAATAAAATAAAGAAATTGTTTAATTAATTTTGAATTGTTTCTATAGGACAAGGATAATTTCCAAACCCTCCAAACATATAAACCTGAAAACAACAACTTGTATCTTCTTCCCATGTAACACAACCTGGTTGATCAAAATATTCCTGTTGATATAATTGTGGTGGAGGATTTTCAGTATCTTCCCAATCAAAATCACAAGGATAATCATCATAAAATCCACACTCAGAATATTCTTCACATGTGAAAATTAGTGGTTCTAGACTAAATATTTTTGAGTATTCTCCTTCTCTGCAGCATGCTCCTTTTTCATATCCTTGTTCAGGATAAGGAGGTATTTGTTCATCATCTTCTCCAAAACTACAATACAACCATTCTTCTCTAATAGGATCAAAGAACCATCCTGGTATCGTGCATAAACCTGCCCTATAATCTGGACCACTCATCTGACAGCTCGTCTGCTCTTCGGGTTTGTAGCATACACTTACCATGTTTGTGTCTGTGAATGTTGTGTTGCAGCTCCAAACATGTCCATTATACTGGTTTGTTGCATTAAAATCATGTGGGCTTATTTTTGCTAAGCAAACAAAGTGTTCTGGGCAACCTTGATTATCATAAACAATGTAGTTTGCAACCGGAACATCTTTATCTTTAGGAGTTGTAGTGTTACCAACCATTGCATGGCTTCCCCAGGCCATATTTCCTTCCCAACCTATTAAGTCTTGACCAGTATTTAGAAATGTAAAGTTTCTGTCTCCTCCTGGCCCAAGTATTCCAAAACAACACATTCTCCAACTAAAAACATCATTATCATGTGCAGCTATGTGTGAACCACCAGCATTATCAAAAAACTCATAACCAACCCTAAAAACTTGAGTTGAACCAGTAGGGCATTCATCATTATAAACAAAACAATTACTAACATTACCACCAATAAGATTCCCAGGCAAAATAAGCTCAGAACCAGCAAAACCAGTAATCCTATTAACATTATCAACAACTCTACCAGTTGCAACTGGAGAATTAAAATACAAACCACCAACACCAAACAAAACAACCAAGAAAATTGTCAAAACATAAATTAATTTCATAAACATTCACTCCCTTTTAATCAAAACTAAAATAAGAAGGCAACTTTTAAAAAATAAAAGCCACCCCCTCGGTTTACTTATAACACACATAAGAACAATTATTTAAAAAACTATCTAATAAAAAAGAAAACTATTATAATAATCTACTCAAGATTCATTCTCTTCTGCTTTTCCAACCATTTATAGACTGAAGCATGCATACTGCCCATCAAAAGACTTTCAACAGCCTTCTTTGCAATAGGAACATTGATTATAGAACCAATAATGCCAACTGTTTTTCCATAAACAGAAATATAACAACCAGTCATTTCTTCTATTGTTGAACGAGATTTTCCATTTCGACCAATAACTCGCCCTTTCAATCTAAGTTGATGGTTTTTATGATCATTAAATTCATTAAGACTAATAAGTTCAAGAGAATAATCTTGTCTTAACAAAAGATTTGCTATTTCTGGGTTAAATCCTCTTGCAATTGCTCTAATCACTTCTTTTAGTGCAAAAAGGGCAATACTATCTTTACCAACAAGTCTAACTTCGCCCTCTTTAGAATCAATAATTATCTCTGATTTAGAATCTTGCTCAAGGCCTTTTTTTACTTCACCTTTTTTTCCAATTAGAACAGCAACTCTATCTTTTGGAATTTTTAGATCATAAGTATACTGTTCAGTGCTAGAATCTAAATCTGCATCTATTTGAGTAATATCTTCTTCAGTCATAAACTTTCAGAGAATCAAATTCTGTTTTTAAAGGTTCCCATATAAATGAGCAATATGAATCCTCTATAGATATATTTTTAATGAGAATCAGGGTGCCAATAATTTATAATTATTGAGCCACCTATATAAAGGATATATCCAGAGAATAAAAATTTATTATTCATTCTATTCATTTTCACCCTCATTTTTTATAATTCCCCAATAAATTCTATTGCCCTTTCTAGATTTCGTTATTTCACCATCTTTTGTTAATTTATCTAAATAATTCTTTACAGTATTGTAACTTATTCCAGAAAAAGCAGCGATTTGTTTTGTTGTTAATATTCTATAAGCTAAAGATAATGTCTTTAGGATTCTCTCCTCATACAAATTATATTTAAATGCAGGTAATAAAGTTATCATTTTTATATTAGCTTATTATTTCAAAATAATTTTGTCCTTTACCTTTGGTAATAGGCTTAACAACTAGTCGTATTTTTTTCCCTTTCTTCAGATCGTAGAAATCAGAAATCTCTTTTGGAATTTTTACCATAAATTGCTTACCATCAAAAAGAATTGCAACCTCTTTTGTAATTGCCAAAGAAGGATTAATTTTATTTTCTTCCATTTTATTTAACACGTGTTTATTAATTAAATAGCAGATTCAACTAGCAATAAACCTAGTAAAAGATTTTTTAGGTCTAAAAAAGTCTTATCGTACGATTTATTTAATTAATTAATATTTAAATAAGTACTATTATTATTTAAATACTTTTCTATAGAAACAATACAGATTCAGAAATAGATATTTATTTCCTAAACTCCCTTACTAAAAAAACAGCCATACTTGGCAAGATTAATAGCATCCATAAATCTACCCCTTGATGTATTAATATAATTATTTATAAGCACCTTAGACATAACCATCTATATAAGTTTTAGTTTTAATAGCTACTTTAGAATGTTTTCAAACTCATTTTCAACATTAAAAGAACAATCTAATTTAGAAAAAAACGTGTTTAAATTCTTAAGATCTCTTGCTAATAAATCCTTAGCATCAAAACTTTTTGTCACAGTTGCTTGGCTAAAATCTATAAAAATTGGGTGTTCAGAATCATTAAGAATATTAAATGCACTTAAATCTCCATGAACTAATCCTTTATCCCATAAAGACTTAATATTTTTAAGAGTTTGGTCTAAGAAAGCTTGTGGATTTTCTGGAATTCTCTTTCTTAGTTCAGGGGCGATTGGTTCTCCAATCAATTCCATTATAATAATATTATTCTTAAAAGCTATAGGGGTTGGCACTTTTATCACCTCTCTTGCTAAAAGCAAATTTCGATATTCTCTTTGTACCCAGTTAAAGATTATATCTCTTCTATTTTTTCTCATATTAATATATCTTGGATCTTGCTTTAGATAAGTAAGCATCTTATTGAAATTACAATTTTCAAGCCTATAAATTTTAACAATTACTTTTTTATCATCTTTTGTTGATGCAATAAACACATTTGCTTCTTTACCCATTGCAATAGAACTCTCAAGTTCTTCAAAGTAACCTTGTGCAGAAAGCTTTCTAAGTAAATTTATTGTAAACTTGTCAAACACATTTGCATATGTCTTCCATTCTGCTCTCGAACGATTAACTGCCATAAAACACCAGAAGAGTGCGGTGTTTATTAAAGTTGTGAAAAGAAGAAATAATCATTAAATCAAATAGATTAGATTTAATACATGTTATGTCTAATTTCTAAATCTCTAAAACAATAAAAAAATGGAGCTTAAAATTATAAAATAAAATCACTGATTGTACTTCCAAGAAGAATAATACTTCTTGGGGATATATCTAAGTTTTTTCAAGCTTTTTTCCCATAAATATTTAAGAAAACTATCAAGATTTCTATTATCCATAAACGGAACTTTTCCTTCAGGCCAAAATAAAGAATCAAACAGATCCATAACATTACCAGAATATTTTCTCTTAAGATAAGCTTTAGAAACTAATTTGAGATAATTAGAAGAAGCTTCTCTGCCTGACAATTTAAGAATATGAATACCAATACCTTCATAGAAAACAACATCTTCTGGTCTAATAAAACAAGAGTTTAAGAAATGTATAGGGTCTGATGCTCTTTTTTTAGGACAAAAATTTAAAAAAAAGTCAATAGAACAAATAGACTTGCCAAAGTGTTCAGCACCAATATCAAAATAATGTCTTTTCATTAAAGGGCAATTATAAATACAAATCTCATTTGCAAGAAGTTCTATTTCAATAGGATCCATATTATTTGTTTTACGATTAGCATTTTTTACATGTTTAACCAATAAATCTTTATCTCTATTAACTTTCTGATGCAGAGTTATTCTTTTTATATTAGGAAATGCTCTTCTCAATTGATTAACCTGTTTGACAGTCTTAACCGCCATTATAATAGAAATGTTAACAGGTAAATCAGGAAAATTATCTTTAAGCAGGGTCAAAACTTTTTTATTTGCAACAGTTACTATAGAAGGTTTTTGAGAATAAACCCAAAACAAATAATCCATAAGATTTTTTAAATTCTCTTTATTCCTCAAGTCAGGGCAATAACTACTATTTAGCAAGTAATTTGTTTCCACCTTACCCTTCAAGTATTTAAAATGTCCTCCTGTTTTTTTCAAAGAATTATTTGGCAATCCCCTATACCTTCCACTTCCTAAATAACCATTTTGAGAAGAGAAAAAAACTTGAAAAATAAAATCTTTTTTAGTATTTATTTTCCTATAATAACTTATCAATTTTTTATCAAAATTATAAGCAATTGAATATTTCATTAAAAAATAATTGATTTAATTCTTTATAAAATTAATTAAAATAATCCCCAAGAACACCCCAAAAAAATTGTCTCGTTTTTGTGCTTACACGAGATTTAGAAACTCTCCTTCCCTTCGATCAGTCGGAGACGTCTTGCAGATTTTCGCTTCACTCACCCAGACATAACAAGGATTAGGTAGCTCCAAACTGTGTTTTCCACCCAAATCGAGCTAAAGCTCGACTTCTCTTAACCCATATGTTAACAAAGAAATTAACAATCTATGCTTGGGAAAAATAAATTCTGAAGCAAAACAACAATTTATTAACATTATAAACAACTAGTTCAAAATGGTGCCGAAGAAATAATCTTGAGTTGTACCAAGATCCCTTTATTAATTCAGTAAGAAGATGTGCCTATTCCTTTATTAATTCAACAAGAATACATGCAGAAAATGCCGTTGAATATTCTCTAAAATAACACTAGGACAACAAGAACTTAATAGTCTTCTTGGGGAAAACGATATTAAAGAAACCAAACCATTTATGGGTAGTCTTTTTCTCCTGAACTACAAAATTAACTTTTCTTTTTTTCATAAGTAAAAAGAACTTTTTCTTAAAATTTGGTTTTAATATGTCATCTTTTTCAGCCAACCTAAATAAGAACTTTGTTTTGAGAGAATTCTTCTTAAACCAGTTATTAAATGAGAATGGGGACCATAACTTCTTCAACTTTACCAAATCAAATTTATTTCTAACAAAATATTGTTTAACCTCTTTTGTATCATCTCTTTTAAGATTCCAAAAAACTTCTGCTAAATCATGAATAGGTATTATCATTGCAGCCTTCTTTATTTTAACACAGTCTGCCACAATCATTCCCATAATACTCCCAAGACTCAAAGTGTACATAAAAAATTCTCTTTCTTTAAATTTGTTTAAAGTTTTAACATCTTTTTTTATTCTGTTAACAATTCTTGTGATTTTATCCTGGAGAAATTTTGGTTCTGAACAAATTTCTTTTTTATCATAATGGTATTCTAAATAACCACAGTTTTTCGGAAGAATATTTTTGATAAATCTAAACAACCAAGTTGGACAACCCCATCCATTAATCATTATAAGAATTCGTTTATTGTGCAGTCTTGAATATCGTCTTTTTAACAACATATAATATGAAAAGTTAACCAAATTTATCAATTTTATTAATATTATACCTATTATAATGACTAATTACAAAATTTTTTAAAGAGAAAAAACTTGAAGAAATATAAAAGATGGTGAGCTTTGAAAATTTACACGTTGCATATTTTAGTATGGAAATAGGAATTAATGAGAATATTCCAACTTATTCTGGAGGACTTGGAGTTTTAGCAGGAGATACTTTGAGAAGTATGGCTGATCTCGAAGTTCCGGTTATTGGAATAACTCTTATTTACAGAAAAGGTTACTTTCATCAAAAAATTGATTCTGAAGGAAATCAAATTGAAGAAGATGTTAAGTGGCATCCTGAAAATTTGTTAAAACCACTTGATAAAATAATCACAGTAAACATAGAAGGTAGAGAAATTAAAGTAAAAGCTTGGTTATATGAACTTGAAGGAGTTACAAGTAATAAAAATCCCATTATATTTTTAGATACAAATCTTCCTGAAAATTCTGATGAAGACAGAAAGATTACTGATCACCTATATGGCATAGACCAAAAATATAGATTATCTCAAGAAATAATTTTAGGAATTGGCGGAGTAAGAATGCTTGAAGCAATGAAATGTAAAAACATAGAGAAATATCATATGAATGAGGGACATTCTGCACTCTTGACACTGGAACTTTGGAATAGATTACAAAATAAAGAAAATCATATTGAAGAGATAAGAAAAAAATGTGTTTTTACAACTCACACCCCTGTTCCTGCAGGCCATGACCAGTTTGATAGAGCTCTCGCTGAGCAACTGCTAGGAAATTTTCTAAGTGAAGACATGAAAAAAGAAGTTTTTATTGACAATCATCTAAACATGACCTATCTGGGATTAAGATTTAGTGAGTTCATTAATGGTGTTGCAAAAAAACACGGCGAAGTTTCTAGAACAATGTTCCCGGGTTATCATATTGAATCAATAACTAATGGCGTTCACTCTGTTTTCTGGGTTAATCATCATTTTAGAGATTTATTTAATCACTATCTTCCATCGTGGCAAACAGATCCATTTAGTCTTCGTTATATTTTGGCAATTCCCAAAGAAAAAATCTGGGATGCACACACAAAATCAAAGAACGATTTAGTTGATTATGTAAACAAAAAACATAACTCAGGAATGTCTCCTGATATTTTCACAATTGGTTTTGCAAGAAGATCTGCAACTTACAAAAGAGGAGATATGCTTTTCGAAAATACTGAAAGACTAATTCGGATTGCAGAAAAATCAAATGGTTTACAAATAATCTATGGTGGCAAAGCCCATCCAAATGATATGATGGGTAAGGAAATTATTAAAAAAATAATTTCTAAGATGAATCAAATTAAAGATAAAATAAAAGTTTGCTATATAGAAGATTATGACATAGAAAAAGCAAAACTTCTTGTTGCAGGTGTTGATCTTTGGCTGAATACTCCACAGAGACCAATGGAAGCTTCAGGAACTTCTGGAATGAAAGCTGCGCACAACGGAATTCCACAACTATCAACACTAGATGGGTGGTGGCTTGAAGGTTTGATTGAGAATGTAACTGGATGGGGAATAGGTAGTCATCCAAATGATCTTAAAGAAACAAATCATCATGAAGATGTTGAAGACATGTATACTAAACTAGAATATGTTATACTTCCTAAGTTCTACAATGAAAGAGATGACTGGGTAGAGATAATGCAACACTGCATAGCAATCAATGGCTCATTCTTCAATACCCATAGAATGGTACAACAATACGTACTAAACGCCTATTATTTGTAAACATTTATATATTTCTTTAATAACACATATAAAATGCAAAAACAACCGTTAATCTCAGTGATAATTCCTGCACATAATGAAGAGAATTTCATAGAGAAAACAATTCTTGCAATCAGAAATCAAACTTACAAAAACTTTGAGCTTATTGTTGTTTGTGATACTTGTAAAGATAAAACATTTGAAATTGCAAAAAGATACACAAACAAAGTCTATAAAAAAAATTACGAAAATATATCTAAAACAAGAAATTATGGTGCAAAATTTGCAAAGGGAAAAACTTTTATTTTTATGGATGCAGATACTGTTGCTTGTAAAAAATACTTTCAGAAAGTTATTGATGCAGTTAAATCTTCTTATAATTACGGCTGTGCTAGATTAAAAAGTGGCACAGAAACAATAAAAGGTCACCAAGTTACTGAATCCCTTAACGTAGGAATGTTTCTTTCAAATTCCACTGGGGGGAATCTCTTTATAACAAAAAAACTCTTTAACAAAATAAAAGGTTTTAATGAACTAATGGAAAAAGGAGAAGACACAGAGTTGGGGCTTAAAGCCAATAAAAATGGTGGAAAAATGATTTTCTTAAAAAATACATTCTTAATCCATGATGAACGAAGATATAAAAATGAAGGTTATTTAAAATTACTTTTTAGTCAAGCAATAGAAAGTATTCTTTACTTCATAAATAAAAGAGCTTATTATAAATTTTGTAATAAAAAAAGAAAAATAAAAAAGTTTACAGTTTTACTGTAAACTCTCAATAGTCAAAACATTTACTCTAGATCTTACTGTATCAACTTTTGAACTCATCCCAATTAAGAATGTAAGATTAATTCTTTCTGCAGCTTGTAAAATTGTTTTGTCTATTGCACCATCAAATACAACTGCATAGACTCCTGAAGTCAAACTTTTCATTGTTGTGCCAAGTTCAGTATATGGAACTTTTCCAAGAACACTAAGCTTTGCATCTAAGATGTATGCTCCTCTTGTTCCAAGTAAATCTTCAAGCATTTTGCTAAACTTTTTCTTTTCATCAGCTGAAAGCGATTTTTGTGGTTTAACAGGCGCAGGTCTTGATTCCCTTGATTGAAACCTTGAAGGTCTTGAATCTCTTGAAGTTCTTGTATCCCTCTGTGCAGATGCTGGATCTCTTGAAGTTCTAGGTGAAAACTTTACAGTTCTCAAATTCTTATCTCTCTTCTCTGACAATTCTAATTTTGCTTGTTCAGCACTGATCTTACTTCTAAGAGCCTTATGAATTTCCTTTTTAGTTAATTCTTCAACTTCTTTTCCATCAGGTGCTTTTGTCACAAAATCAATTTCAGAAACTTGAGTTAATTCTAAAACATTTAAGTCTCCACCTCTGTCTCCATCAACAAATGCAATTATTGTTTTGTGTTTTGAAAGATCAATTATTGTTTTTGGAACTGTTGAACCATTCATTGCTATAACATTTTTGAAACCATGTTTTAACAAATTAAGGACATCAGCTCTTCCTTCAACAAGAATAATTTCATCGCTTTCTTCAACTGTTGGTCCAGCAGGTAATCTGTCTTTTCCATATTCAGTTATTTCCATAACTCTTACACTTGAAGTAACTTCATCACTAAGTTCTTGTGAATCTGGTAAAACATCATTCATTAATGTTGAAAGCAATTGCTTTGCTCTATCAACTAAGAATTTTCTTTTTGATATTCTTATATCTTCAATCTTACCAACTTTGATAACTGAATTGCAAGGACCAATTCTTTGAATAATTTCCAAAGAAGCAGCAACAATTGCAGTTTCAGCTTTATCTAAAGATGAAGGTATAATTATACTTCCTTTTGTTCTACCATTAGTAGTGTCAGTGTTTACTTCTATTCTTCCTATTCTACCGGATTTTTGTAGTTCTCTTAATTCTAAATCTGAACCAAGTAATCCTTCTGTTTGACCGAATACTGCGCCAATCACATCAGGTTTATCTACAACTCCTTCAATGTTTATGTCTGCATGAATAATATATTTTGCAGATACTTGTGCTATTTTTGCCATTTTATTTCTCTCACCATATATATTTAAACTAAATTAATTATAATCATACTTAGAAATAGTTTCGGAAAATAGTTCACAATTACAATAAAATAATTATATTATAATTCCCTATAACCCCTTACATGAATCGTTTAATATTAAACGAATAATGATAATAAATACACTATTTCTAAGCATTCATCTATAATTCTGAATGCTACTTAAGTTATTACTAACCCTAACTAACCTTTTTAGAACAAGCTTAAATTTTTCTAATATATTTTTAATAATAAGTAAATAATGAATGTGATAATAACCTGTTCTTAAGGTCGATTGATATTATGATAATAAATTGCCCGAGTCACTAACTCCCAGCCTCATTGCTTGGCTAATGCCGTAAACTCCACAAGGTTACTCTCGTGTCGGGCTTTGTAGCAAGAAATAGAAGCCTTTTAATCTTTATAAAACTTATGGTTTTGGTATTGGGTGTGCAATATTTTATGATTTTTGCTAATTTCACATAGATTTAACCTAAAATAAGCTGAATTAAACCTAATTTTATGCTAAAACTCATTGCTAAACTGCACAGAGAAGGCCTTATTCTGCATTATAATAGGTTTAAGAACATAATCTATTTTGGAAGTTATTTACTTAATCTTAGGAAAATTAAGCCCTAATAATTCAGAATTCTTCTGAATTAAGCCTTATTAACTATAATTAGACCTATGAAAGTAGGTCTAATATATGTTAATCGTAATTCAGAATTAATTTTTTAGTTTTTCTAAGGAACTTGGACTTTCAATAAGAAGTTTTATTAACATTCAATTATTTAGAAATACTATGGAATTTAAAATATTAGACGAAGATTTTAAGATTCCAGTTTTAGGACTTGGGACTTGGGGAATTGGCGGTTTTATGGAAACAGATTCTTCAAATGATGATGAATCTATTCAGGCCATTAGAAATGCAATTGATTTAGGATATACTCATATTGATACAGGAGAATTATATGGTGCAGGTCATTCAGAAGATTTGATTGGCAAAGCAATTAAAGATTTAGATAGATCAAAATTAATTATTACCAGCAAAGTTTTCAAGACCAATCTAAAATATGACCATGTTATCGCTTCTTGCAAAAAAAGTTTAGAAAAATTACAAACTAATTATATTGACATATATTTAGTCCATGCTCCAAATCCAGAAATACCTTTAAAAGAAACTATGAGGGCAATGAATTATCTGATAGAGCAAAAATTAGTTAGATATATTGGAGTTAGTAATTTTTCTGTGGAAGAAATGAAAGAAGCTCAAAAATATTCTAAAAATAAAATTATTGCCAATCAAATACCCTACAATCTAGCTACAAGAAATAAAAATCATAGAGGAAGCTGTATCAATATGGAATCTGAAATAATTCCTTATTGTCAAGAAAATGATATAATTATAATGGCTTATAGACCAATTGAAAGAGGTTTTTTATTAGAACCAAATTATGTTCTTGAGGAGTTATCAAAAAAGTATAATAAAACCAAAGCTCAAATAGCTATCAATTGGTTAATTTCCAAAAAAGGAATTATTACTATTCCCAAGTCCACAAACGTTGAACATCTAAAAGAAAATCTAAGTGCAGTTGGCTGGAATCTTAGTGATGAAGATATAAAACTTCTGGATGAAACAAAATTTGAAAGTCCAAGTTATTGAGAGTGTTTCTCGAAGGCACGTCTGTGCTTGACAAAAATTAATTCTGAACTCACTCCGCTACGCTTCGTGCCACGCCTTGCAGGCTCTCCTCCTTTCAGTCGTCGGGACACATAACAAGGATTTAAACATTCAGCCTTGCAGGCTTCATTCCAAATTCTCTTCGAGAACTTACTTAAACCCTAATGTTATATCGAATTAATCTAAGCACCTAAAAACTTATTAATCAATGCCATTTGTTCTAATCAGATGAAACCAATATTTCAAAAGATTTGGGATTTAGCAGAAAACTATCAAGATAAAAGGGATGATGAAGGACATGCAAAAACTGTCCTCAAATATGCAATAAAATTGTTACAAATCATTCCTGCTGATGATAAAATTGTTATTCCTGCAGCTATTCTTCATGATATTGGTTGGAGTCAACTTTCAAAAGTTGACAGAATGAAAATTTTCCAAGACAACATTTCATCTGAAGAAAAAATTAGATTAAGAACTATACATGAGAAAGAAGGAGCTAAACTAGCTTGTAAAATCCTAAAACAGATTAATTATGATAACAATTTAACAGAGGAAATTCTAAAAATAGTTGATGGACATGATACTAGAACTAACTTTTTTTCAAAAGAAGATGGAATCGTTAGAGATGCTGATAAATTGTCTATTTTTTCAAAATGGGGAGTAAATAATGATTTAACAATTCGAAAAAATATAGTTCCAAAAGAGTATCTTAATTTACTTGAAGAAAAACTTCATAATAAATACCGATTTTACTATAAAGAATCAGAACAAATGGCATTAAAAGAATTAACAACCAGAAAGAAAGAATACGGTGCTTAGATTAACTTCTCCGCTTCGCTACGACCCACACCTTGCAGGTTTCTCCATCCAAATTTTTGCTTCGCAAAAACTTCGTTAAATTGTGATGTTATATGCAATTTCAAAACAACAACAATAACATTTATATACTAATTTCAAAATCTTAATGATATGCTTATCAAAAAATCAGATGCAAAAAAGTTTGAAAATTCAAAAGACTGTACTGTCTGGGAATATGAATTTCCAAGCAAAGATTTTAGCTACTCAACCGCATTGATCAATGGTCGATATCCAGAACAGAAAAGAGTTACTAATTTAGAATGTGAAGAAATTTACTTCGTCATTTCCGGTTCTGGAGTAGTTCATTCTGAAAAAGGCGATTTTGAAATTAATGAAGGTGATGTATATTTCTTTGAAAAAGGCGAAGTATACTGGGTTGAAGGAAGTCAATTATTACTTGCATTAGTTAATACTCCAAAATGGACTCCCAAACAACACAAGATTGTCGATTAAGTTGCTGTTTTGAAACTCAAGGGGGCGTCTTGCAGACTTTCGCTTCACTTCGTTACGCTCACCCCAACATAACAGCGATTAAAAGACTCCGCCTTGTAAGCTCCGCCCAAATTGAATTTTTGTGGGTTGCCTCAAAACCGAACTTCTCTAAACCTTATGCTAAATACAATTCAAAAAAAACTTCTTAAATTAGAAGGAGCCCCCTTTCCAAATAGATGGCAACTTCCCACAATCTTCCAATGCTAAACAAATATCTTTAATCATTGATTTGGTAGCTATTCTTGCATGTTCTGCAAATTTTTCAGGTTCATTATGTTTTGCATATGCAAAAATTATTCCTCTTGAAGAATTTACAACTGCACCATATCCATCATCATTAAAACAATTTGTTAAATCTTTTGCACTTCCTCCTTGTGCTCCATAACCTGGAACTAAAAAAATTGAGTTTGGCATAATTTTTCTTAATGTTTCTGCTTGTGAGGGATATGTTGCTCCAACAACTGCTCCAATTGATGAGTATCCTCTTTTGCCTTTTAATTTTTGTGCATATTTATTTACCTGTAGTGCTACAAGATTGTATAATTGTGTTTGATTATTCTCTAAGTTCAAACCCAATTCAGAAAATTCTTTTTTTTCTTCCTCTGTTACTTGTATATATCTATCTTGAAATTCTCCTGAACTTGGATTGCTTGTTTTTACAAGTATAAATATTCCCTTATCATTTTCTTTACAGACTTTTACAAAAGGAGTAAGCCCATCTGTTCCCAAGTAAGGATTTACTGTCAATAAATCTAAACCAAGTGATGATTTTCTTGATGTTAATGTTGTAACTTTTCCTAAATGTCCTTCTGCGTAAGCTTGCGATGTGTTTCCAATATCATTTCTTTTTCCATCTTCAATTACAATTAATCCTTTGGATTTTGCATAATCTACTGTTTCTTCGAATGCTTTTAATCCTTCATAACCATATTTTTCATAAAAAGCTATTTGTGGTTTTACTGCTGGGACTAAATCATATATTGCATCGATAATTCTAAAATTAAAATTTTTGAATGCTGATGCTACATCTTCAAAAGAATCTCCATTTATTAACTGTTTTGGAAGTCTTTCTACTATTGGGTCTAATCCCACTACACAAGGATTTCTTTTCTTATCAATTTCATTTAATAATCTATCTGATACCATTTTAATATTAGAAATAATATAACTTAAATAAACTTTTATGGTAGTCATTACTACCACAATATTTAAATATATATTCAAATTCTTATTAAATATGATTGCAGATACGTTAAAGGAATTAGGTTTATCACAGAATGAAATCAAGATATATATTTCATTAATTGAATTAGGACCTTCTTTAATTGGTAAAATCTGTGAAAAAACAAAAATACACAGAAGAAACGTTTATGATTCTATTGAAATGCTAAAAGATAAAGGATTTGTCTCAGCAACAATAATTAATAATAGAAATGTTTTTGAAGCAGTAAATCCTGAAAGAATCTTAGATATTTTAGATGAAAAAAGAATTAATGTAGAGAAAATCATACCTCAGTTAATCAATCAACAAAATAAAAAACAAATATTAGTAAAGGTTTATACAGGATTAAATGGAAGAAAAATAATTTTTGAAGATAAATTAAAACATTTAGAAGAACAATATGTTTTAGGAGCACATAATCCTTCTAGGAGAATTTCCGCATTCTTAGAGAATTATCACAAAAGAAGAATTAAAAATAAAATATACACAAAAATGCTTTTCATAAATCAGAATAAACAAGCAGCACACAAATTTGCAGAATATAAATATATTGAAGCAAGGTTATTACCTGATAAATTCTCCTCACCAATAGCTATCAATATATATGGAAATAAAACAGCAATATTGTTAGGTTCCGAAACTATTGAACCAATAACAATTTTGATTGAAGATGAAGGATTATCAAATGATTTTAAATCATATTTTCAATTATTGTGGAAACTTAGTAAACAACTTTAAATGGAAGGGGGCTCTTTATTCTTATAAATTTAAGGGACTACATCCTCAAACGTCTTTTTTGAACTTCCATTCAAAAAAAGAGGGGGAGCCCAGGCGCTACGCACATATTGTCTTTTACTTCGTAAAATATGTTACACAAATACATACCAGAAGTTTTATAATCATCTTAATCATGTCAATAGAATAATGAACAATATAGACCCCAGGCTTAAAAAACTGGTAATCACTTTAAAAGATTCTCTTAAATCTAAGGGGACAAATAACACAGTTCTAAACTTATGGCCTTCACACACCTTAAAGGAGGTAATGCAGAATCCTTTATTCTACGAACAACCCATTACCCAACCCCTTGTTTTGACTCAAGATCAGTTTTTCAATTCTCTTAGAAACAAAAATGTACCTCAGGAAATTATTGACCAACTAGTTCTAGTTAATGTTAATTACAGAAGTTTTGACAATCAAATATATCATGGTCAACTTGTTATTCATAAGGATTTGGCATCTTCAATCCGTAAGATTTTCAAGAGAATTCTTTCAGAAACTTATTTTCCTATAACAAGTATTTTTCCAATAAGCATGTTTAACTGGAATTCATCTTCAAGACTTAATAATACAGTGGTATTTGATTGGCGTTTTGTGTTTGATAGTGATGAGATTTCAGATCATTCTTTTGGAGCATCTATTGATCTAAATCCAGTACTAAATCCTTGGGCGCGGGAAGGTCAAGTTAATTCCCCAAATTTTCCTTATGATAAAAGTAAAAGAGGAGCACTCCATGCTAATTCAGACGTAGTAAAAATATTCAAAGAAGAAGGATGGAGGTGGGGTGGAGACTGGAAAAATTCAAAAGACCGGATGCATTTTTATCGACCAGATATTCCATATAAATATTATGGTAAAATAGAAGCTAAAGAATAATACTTTTTCTTTACAATAAGTTCATTTAGTTAAGATGTCAAATCCATTTAAATGACATCCTCCTCAACCTAAAGGTTGAGGTATCCAACTAAAAGGATGTCGTCCAAAAAAGCTTTATCTTCAATCTTAAGATTGAAGTATTAGCTTTTTTGAGAATAATTAACTTATTTTAATCTAACAAAAGACAAAGCTTCTCCTGTTTTTGCATTATAAATTCTTGAACCTTTACCAGGTTTTTGAAAGTATTTTATGTCTTCAATATCAAAATTTAAATTTTGACTTATGTAGAAAATTCTTAATATTTTTTAGAAAGAAAAAAAGACTTATTTCTTTGTAAACTCTTTTATAGCTTTATTAAATTTCTCTTCATTTAAAACCAATAAATACTTTTTTTTCAAATTTACATACTTTTTAATTAATCTATATTCTGATGTTAAAATTGACATTTCCTCTACGAACTCAGAAAATTCTGCTTTACTATTTAGTAAAATATTCTCAATAGAATCATCGCTTGTTAAAGTTTTCTTAAGAAGACTTAATTTAGATTCATACAAATGAGAAGGTGTCATATATATATTTTGAAGCCAATTAGAATATTTTTCAAATAAACTTCCAAGATGTTGAAATTCATATTCCTCAATTAGTTTTAATTTATCTTGTATTTCTATAGGTACTTCTAATGCATCTTTTAAAATTTTCATTGATTTAATAATCATTTTAACTAAAAAGAGAAATACAAACTATTTTATATATTTATGCTTTAAAAGAAAAAAAGAAAAAAAAAGTTAAATTAACACTGACCAGCTGGAACTGAAGCTGTGCTTGTAACAATATTCTCACAACCTTCTAAATCAGGATTATAAGTACAAACATTGCTTTGAACAACTTCTGCAGTGATTCCAGAGAACTTATATCTATTATTAGTTAACCATGTTGGGCTTGCACCTATTCCTAGAGCATTTGCAATCTTAGCATTTGCTGTTAAAAGCTCTATTCCCTTCTCACCTGTTGTACAAGCTTCTAGAGCATCTTTATCAAGTCCTACCTCATCTGCACAGGCATTCCAATCAACGTCTCTTACGCCATTTTCACTTCTACATAAGGCATATGCTAAGAATTCCACATCTCCTTGCTCTTTTGCACATAATTGCCTAATGTTTTCTTCTACTTCATAATCTCCATGAAGACTCCTGAAAGTTCCATCACCATTATCAGTTACAATGTAATTTACTTCATAATCTAAATCAGGCATTGCTTCAACAACAGGAGCCAGGGCTTTAATTGCTTCTTTACCATATGGACAATCACTCATTATAAAAACTGCAAGATGATTTTCTTTTAATCCTCTACATGCAAGTGTTTCAGCACAAGTTGGATCTTCACAATCAGTTAAATCATTACCTGTATCATCAATATTATTGTCACAGATTTCAGCAGTTGGATCAAAACTTGAACCAATCTTTAACTCAAGATAAGTCCCTGTTTCAGTTATATAATTAGCAATTTGCGCATAATTTGTTTCATTCTTAATATCTTTAGTAAATAAGATTGCAGGTAAAACTCTTACCCTTGTATCTTGCATCATCTCTTTAATTCCTGCATCAGCATAATCTAATTCTGTAAAAGTAATTGTTGGAAATACCTGTTGTAAACTTGCTTTAACACCAGTAACATCACATTGCTTACATCTTACATCATTTAGAATTATAGCTTGTAAACCTCCTGTTGGTATAATTGTAGTTGTTCCAGTATTTGTAATTTCTTCACCCAATGATACTTTTGCAGATTCCAAACTTGCTATCGCCTGATTGATTGCAGCTTTAGCTTCAGTTGAACCGGTATTTGCATAAAGTTTATTCAAAGAATTAATGTTACTATCTATGCTTGAATAGTTTGCTTTTGATGCCCAAGCAACAACACACAATACAACTAAAATAACAATCAATGAAATAAAAACTATTCTTTCATTTTTTGCTCTTCTTAATCTTTTTGTAATTCTGTGTCTTATCTCATGTGATTTATGAGCTTTAACAGCATTATCATGATGCACAGGTTTGTGTTCTTTATGCACTATATGATCTTTTAGTTCTTCATGTTCATTATCTTCCATAATAACCCTCCAAATTATATACTTATTATTATTCACCTTGAGAAATCACAACTATTTATATAGTTTATGTATGATTTAAGAGGATAACAGTATTATTCCCTTCTTATTCATAATTCTGATTAAATAAACACAATAGCAAGCTATTGGTTATTTAATACTTCATATTAAATAATTCAAAAAGCCTTTTTGCTTTTATTTTACCAATAAGCTCAACCTTTATTAACTCTTTTTCATCTGCATTCACAATTTTTTTCAAAGAACCAAAATGTTTGAGTAATGGGAGATTTAATGTGCTTCCAATCCCAGGAAAACTTGAAACAATAAATTCTTGTTGTTGTTTAATTGTTAATGGCTTTGAAGAATGCATAATAAACTTTCTAGAATTCTCATCTTGCTCTCTTTTGGCAAGTGCAATTAGTAACTCTGCAGTTTCTTCAGCATCCTTAGAGTAAATAATAGATATTCCAAAATTAAGAAGCAATGAGGCAAGTGCGCCTCTTATTGCATTTGGATGAATTCTTCTTACAGAATAAAGATCTTTATCACCTTGAATAATAATTATTTTATTTTCATATAATTTTTTTAATTTTGTTGCCTGCTCAAAAAGTCTCTTATCAATTATTGATGCAACAAAATCCTCAACTAATTTGAATTCAACAATAGTTCTATCTGAAAGCAAAAAATCTCCTGCATTCAAAGTGTCAAGATTTATTAAAACTCCTTTGTTAGATAAAAACTTCAAAACTTTACTGCCTTTCTCTCTGTAATCAACATAAATCTTTAGATCAGATAATTCTTTTGAATATGAAACTAAAGTTTTTTTAGGCTTAGTTTTTAGTATAAATTTTTTCTTTATATCATCAATAATTCTATACATTCTTTTTTCTTTATGATGTGAAACCCATTTGAATGCTTCATCTCGAGTATTTTTCGTTATTAAAGTTATAATTCTTCCTCGGGCATGTCTTCCAGTTCTTCCCCTTCTCTGAACAGTTCTTATTGCAGAAGGTATTGCTTCATAAAAAATTACCAAATCAACACTAGGAATATCTAATCCTTCTTCTGCAACACTTGTTGCAATCAAAACAGGAAATTTATCATCCTTAAAATCTTCAATAATTTGTTTTTGCTTTTTTTGAGAATGACCAATACCATTCTTTTTTGCTTGACCAAAAAACAGTTCAGAATTAACTTTTACTTTTTCTAAAAACTCCTTAATTCTAATTGCAGAATCTCTAAATTGAGTAAAAACAATAATTTTAGATTCCTTATTTGCTTCTGTATAAAGTCGCATTAAAGATTGTAACTTCGCCAATTTAGGATGCTCAATTCCTGCTTTCAATAATTTCTCTGATAATATTTTAGCAAGTCTAAAATTTGAATCTTTAACTAAATTCTTGACAGCCTTTGTTTTTGCAGTTAGAGATTCTTGTTCTAACTTTTTCAAATAAGTATTAACTGCAAAAAGACTTTGGGTTTCAACCAGTTCAACAGCATGTTGAATTTTACCTGCTTCTGCAAGAAGGGATACTGCCTTCATTATCTCAAAACTTTTGTCTTCCTTCATTTTTGCATAGAGTGCAGCCTGCAATTTTAGTAGAGAAGATTTGTTATATGAAGCAGGATTACCATTTAAGTAACCAAATTGTTTCACTGCAATCAACTTTGATTTGAAACAATCACAGAGAGTAGTCCTTAGTTTTCTTAATTCTATTGGGAGCTCAAGTTTAATTTGTTCAACATCTGTTTCTTGAATATATGATTTAACGTCAGGAGAATTTATTTTTCTAACTTCAATGTTATCAATGAACAAGTTTTCTAAAACTTCCATCACAGTTTCATTATCACTGCCAGGACTTGCAGTTAGAGCTAAAATTCTTTGATTATCTGCTTGCTTATAGTACTCTGATGCAAGATAAACATAACTATAATCTTTTACTGCCCTATGACATTCATCAAAAACAACTAATGAAACATCTTTGAAACTTAATTTACTTGAAATTATATCATTCTCAAATCCTTGAGGTGTGCTAAATATTATTTTTGCTTTTTTCCATAGTTCTAATCTTTTTTCAGGTCTAACTGTTCCAGTAAACATTGCAAAATTGTCTTCGGGCAAATCAATTAATTCTTTGAAAGTATTAAGATGCTGATCAACAAGAGGTTTAGTAGGTGCAAAAAGAACTATCTTGGATTTTGGATAGAGTTTAAGTCGATGAATTACGAGCATCACAGCAATTGCGGTTTTACCCAATCCTGTTGGTAAAACAATCATTGTATTACTAGAAGTAGATGTTTTGAATATAGAATTTTGATATTCTCTTGGCTTAAAATCTTTTAGCTTTATATTCATGTATATAGAACTACCTAATTCATTTATATAAGTTATTTAAGATTGTCCAGTGATAAGAATTAGTATAAAAAATAAAATGCACAATAAGTTCTAAAACTTATTGGCACCGCTGAAGCGGAATAAAAAATAAAAAGTTAGTCAAATTTATCTTCTTTTCTTTTTCTTAACTACTTTTTTCTTCTTCTTTACAACTTTCTTCTTTTTCTTAACTACTTTCTTCTTTTTAACTACTTTCTTTTTCTTCTTCACTGCTTTTTTCTTCTTCTTTACAACTTTCTTCTTTTTAACTACTTTCTTCTTTTTAACTACTTTCTTTTTCTTCTTCACTGCTTTTTTCTTCTTCTTATGACCACCACGTGCCATCTTAGCACAAGAAATGTCACCTTGTTTATCTATGAAGTATAGAAATCCTTTTACTTTCTTAACTCCCACTTTTGCTACAACTTCAATTTTCTTCTTTCCTTTTACCTTACCGCCCCGAGCCATTGTCGCTCTAGCTACATTACCTTTTTTATCTACGAAGTACAGGTATCCTTTTACTTTTTTAACACCTACCTTCTTAACTTTTTTTGCCATTATCTAAACCCCTCGGTTTCTCGAAATAAAATACGAGTTAATTACTAATTATTGTGTATTCCATTCTTAAATGTTTTGATTTTTTAGTCGAGTATTAGAGGATAAAATTTACTATAAGTGAGTAAAAAGGATTTTGTCTAAAAAAACTTTATAAAGTATTTGATTTTTTGATATCTTCATGGTTAAAAAAGATAAAGCAAATGAATACAATTTATTGTTAGATAGAGCAAAGTCATTAATACCTGAAGAACTCAGTGTTACAGAGAGACTTGAAATTCCCAAAGTTAAAGGACATTTACAAGGTAATAAAACAATTATTTCAAATTTCTTTCAAATAGCTAAAGTTCTTGATAGAGAAATTGAACATGTTCTAAAATTTTTACTTAAAGAATTGGCTACCAAAGCAGATGTAAAAAATACTTCAGTATTATTTAACAATAAATTATCTTCTGTAAAAATCAACGAAAAGATTCAAAAATATGCCGACCTATTTGTTATATGTAAAGAGTGTGGTAAACCAGAAACAAAACTTGTCAAAGAGAACAACCTTACATTTCTAAGATGCCAGGCATGTGGTGCTAAGTATACTATTCAATATAGAATTTAAGTAAAAAACTCACCCAAACCAGTTTGTTTCTCCTTTTCTTTTCCAAACACATCATCAACCCTAAGCTGCAAAAGATTCAAAGTCTCTTTTAGATAAAGTGGAACATTATATTCTTCAGCTAATCTTAATGAAGAAGCAAGATACTTTATCACTGAACCTTCACTTATAGTAAATATAACTTTACCTGTTTTACAAACAGGGCAATTGAATCTGAGTGGGGGTCTTCTAAATTTAGCATTACAATTAGCACACCTAAAAATCTGCATAGAGAACTTTCTCAGATTACCTTTGGTATCTCTAATAAAATGCTTTTCAATAACAAGCTTTGCCACAAGCATTTCATCAACAGCCCTTATTTTTTTAGCAAGATCAAGTTGTGCATCTAATTTATCTTGCATTGTCGGAAGAACTTTATATGATGAACATAAAACACCATCATTAATATTTCTTGAATCATGAGTAAACCCCATTCCTTCAAATTGCTGTTCTGTTCCTAAAACATCATTTATTGTTTCTATTTTTACATCCCAAGGATACTTATATTCCAATGTAGCCATATAAAATTCAAGTGGGTACTTTGACACTCTATCAACATTAAATGCCATATCATCGACTTCAGATGGATCTAACAAAGTAGTCAAAACTAAAGGAGCATCTTGTGTTGAACCTCTTGAAGTTGGAAGATACTTTACAGAAAAATTAAGTAGTGCATCCATTAATAATAAAAAGCAAGATTCATCACCATCACATTGTCTGGTTAAGATTCCATTTGCAATAACAATATTATTATCAACATTTAAGCAATAAGAGCATTCTTCAGGTAGCACTTTAATAGAAATTATTTCATCAAAAAAGAAATTATTATTATAGTCTAAAAACAGATTTCTATAATGTTTATTAATAATAATAAAATCAAATCTATCTTGCTTATAGTTGGATATAAATCTAATATGATTATATAACTTTTTCATGAACTTACTTTGTATAGTCCCTTTAATACAACTAAATTTAGGTATTGGAAGCTGTTTTTTAATATAAAATTCTTTAACTTTATTACCTGGTTCTTTCTTATATTGTTTATTTTTAATAAAAATACCTATTTGACCAAGAACAAAATCTAAATCTCTAAGTAACCTTTTTGAAACAGTATCAAAAGTTAACCTTAAATCTGTTTTTGAAACAGAACCATCACCTTCAAAATAACCTGAAAGAATATTTCCTAATTTATTATTTGGAAGGGTTAAAAATTTTGCTGGGATCCTTTTTTCATAAGCTGAAGAACCACATTTTAAAATATCAGTAATTAAATAATATAATATTTTACTACTAAAAGTAACTCTATCTTTCTTATTTTCAGAAGGTTTTAATCCTAAATAATTAATAAAATAATTAGTTATAAAATTTCTAACATCAATGTTTTGTGCAGCAATATAAACTTGATAAAAACCTTTTTTTGAAGTATTTTTTCTAGAATAACCTTCTGCAATATATAATCCAATTATTTTTAGAAACTTGGAATTTACTTCAATTTTAGAAGGTAATTTAACATTGTCTCTTTTAGCAGAAATAAATAATTTTGATTTATTAACTCTTTTTTTATTTAACAAAATTAATTTATAAGCATATTTTATAGGTAATGAATCTCGTAAAATATAATTATTTATTTGAGACTTATTTAATTTTAATCCTTTTAACTGAGTTCGCAAATTAGAAATCTGTTTTGATAATCCTTTAATCATAAGCCATTCATAATTTTTAAATAATTCAATTAAATCTAAAACTTTAATATCTTTCTTTTTTATCTTTAAATTATAAGGTAGTTTTAACAAATCCCCTTTTTGCAATTCATTAGCTCTTAAAATAATATTTTTAGAATTTTTCTTGTCAAAAATAATATGTTTATGTTCAATAGTAGTCTTAATTTCTCTTCCTAATTTTGTTTTTATTTCAATTATTTTTCTTGGTGAATGCTTAGTAAAATTATTTATATTAACCTCACAAATTTTATTATTCTTCAAACCTAAAGTTTTATAACCTTTAACTTTAATTTCCTTTGTTCCATAATTATCAACAACCTCGATAGGGTTTAAATCTTCAACAACTTTTCCTAATTCAATCACTTCCCAAGCAGAACCTTTCTTAATAGGAATTAAAGTGTTATAAGTAAAACAATCTCTTCTCATTGCAGCATGATAAAGTGGGTGTGCTAAAAATGTCTGAGTTTTACTAAAACCAATTATTCTTCCTACAATTCCTGCAGATGTGTGTGGTGCTAATCCTACAATTAAATGGCCAACCAAATCATCCATATCTTTCAAATTATAAAATGGTTTAGCGTTATACAATTTTTTCATTAGCTCATCAATAAATTTTGCTACCTTAAACAAAACCTTATTACTTTCATCTTCTGGAGAATCAGGACATGCAGGGATTACAATATCTTGAGCTTTTAATTCTAATATTTGATTATCATCAACTAGCTGATTACCATAAATATCTTTTTCATAACCTAACCCAATAAGTTTTTCTATAGAAACCATAATCTCTTTTGGCTTAAAATGTGTCAATGACATTTCAGAGCAATCATATCTCGTTGTCCCATCTTTATTAACATAAATTTTGTGCTTTGCCCTCAATAGAGCTTTGGAAATATGTTCACAGTAGTGATCATCATGAAATGTTCCTCTAACACCCTTAATAAGATCGGGTATCATCCTAAATCCTATTTTTTTTCTAAATAATTCAACATAATCTCTTACTGGAATTTGTGATCTTTTAACTGGCTTAAAAGTTTCAGGAAATTTTTTTTTATCATCATCTTTAGAATCCAAATCAAAAGTTTTACATTTCTTCCCACATTTTTCACAAACACCAAAAATAGTTTCTCTTTTACATGTATCACACCAAAAAATATGGAATTCAGCAGTTACTATATTTTTATTCATTGCCGATTGAAAACTTCTAAGCTTTCCACCTTCTTTTCCAATTGGAAAAAGTCCATGAGGAGTTCCTTTTAATTTTCTCATCTTTGCCTTTTCAGGCCTTCCCATTCTTGAACCTATAAAAATACCTGCTTTATCTCTTAGAAACACATGAGAAATTTTATTTACAAAACTTAAAGCAGAAAAATTTTCATCTAGCTCTTTTGCAAGTTCTTTGAGAAGAAAAACATAATCTTCTTTTGAAGAAATATTTAAAACTTCTAACAAAGCATAACCATAATTTTTATCTAAAACAACATATTCATTGTTAACAAATAGGTGTGGAATACCTAATATTTCTAAAGTTCTTTTACCTTTCATAAAAGCTTTATCGACCAAAGAAAAAATAACTGATTTTATTTCATGAGTTTCATCTTCTTCTATTCTTAATTTTTGCACCAAACTAAAAAGATTTATTAAATCATCTTTTGAAATTGTCGACCAATAAAAATCATATCTTGGGTGTAATGGAATATCTAAAATCCTAGATATTTTGAATGCCGCTCTTGCACTTATTTTTGTTTTAATAGGATCATCAAATAATTTCTTTAAAGAGTTAGCAGATATATTTAATAAACCTGAAAGCTTATCAAAATCCATAGAACCAAATAATTCTACAACTTTTTTTTCAAATTCTAAAATCCAAAACTCTTGACAATAACCTGCAGGTGCAAGTATATGGGCCCTATCCAGAAAATCACCATAATTAACTAAAATATCACCATTAAATAAAATTTCTTCAACATCTTTATTTACTTCTTTTGCCTGTTCTTCAGTTTCTAAAAACAAAACAGAACCATCTTTTAATTTTACAATAGGCCCATCAATATAATCTGTTGACATAACCGCAGTTCCCTTACCTGGTCTTTCAACTTTAAGTTGAGTTCCTAGTGCAACAAAACCATTTAAAACTTGCATAGATGCAGGACTAATTGCCTGTGCAGAATAACCAGAAACTCTTGCACGACCATATCTCAATCTAAATGCACCTGGTTTCATAGGATAACCAAGAACAGGTCTTCCTGCAACAATATCTTTTACATAAGTAAAGTTAGGTGTTATTTTTTCAGAGCCATGTTCTTCTGCTTTTTGCCCTAGGGCTTTAGACTTTTTTTGTATTTCAATAAATTCCTCTAGAAAATTCCATTGCTCCATATCAAATTCTTTACCCCATTTAGATAATTGCTTCCAAAGTTTTGGCGCTTTTAAAGAAAGACATTCAGCAGTTATTAAAGAAAAACCAGAACTTAAAATATTTGAGGGAACTCTTGGTAAATCCTTAAGTAATGCACTACTTAATTCATATCTCTCTGACGGTTCACCAATTAATTGAACAGGGATATTTCTACCTAAAAATACACCTTCTTCTTTAGAAGGAAAATATTGAAGGTTAGTAATATAACTATTATAATCTTCCCATTCAGCAAAGATTCTATTGGCTTCTTTTTCAGTTGGGTCATATGCAACGTAACCCATTTTTTTTCTAACATAATCTGCAATAAGAACAGAAACAGAACCCATTGTTCCTCCAGCACTTCTAATTGGTCCTGCATAACTCAATCTAAAATAAGTTCCTTGACCATCTTGTCTATCAACTAATTCTATTTTAGTTAATCCTTCTAAAGGACTAGAAACAATTCCTTGAGTTACATAAGCAAACCCTGTTTTAACACCAACCTGAATAGCCTCCAACTCATCTTTAAATTTACAATATTTTTGTTGTGCAATTTCATGAGCAATTATAAATGCAACTCTCCAATCTGAAACACCATATTTTTGTTCTAAATTAACAATTCTTTTTGTTACACCAGAACCTTTTATTTGTGGTGCAATAATACTAATTAATCCAACCACTCTTTCTGCAGCATTTTTTGCAAGAGAAACTTCAACATAATCACGAGGATCATATCCTTGCTTTCTACATTCTTGTGCCAATTTATATGCTTTATTTGTATAAATAATTAAAGAATCAAAATATTTCTGCATTGGTTTTGAACAAATCATTGCCATTTTATTGTTTTTTCATAACTCCTTTATGTTTTTCAGATAGGAAATTAACTATTTTTACTTGTCTTGTATGAAGATTTACTATGGGAAGTTTTGCAGGTTGTGGTTCAAGACCTCTTTTTACTTGATCCTCTGTTTTTCCTGTCCAACAAGAGGCATTTATTGTGGTTATATTTCTATAGGAATCAACATTTGCTCTGTGAATATGTCCTGTAATAAAAAAATCAGGTATTGTGTCAATAAAAAGAAAATCTTTTGCAGGATCAGGGATATATAATGTTGAACCATGAGTTGGTGCAAGATGTCTTCTCTGTAATAAAAACTTCATTGTTTGGTTTACTGCTTTTTGTCCACCAGCTCTTCTTATTGAGGGAACATTTTCAGAATAATAAATTAAAGATCCACCATGATATAAAATTAAATTAAATCCAGGGAAATTATCTGTTTTTGCAAAATTAATAAATGAAGGATTTGAAACTTGAATAACATTTTTTAATTTTGATAAAGAAGCAGAGTATTCATTTGTTAATGGAAGTTGTGGTTCTGCCATTCTTCCATAATCATGATTTCCCGGACAAATTATAACTATTTTATCTTTAGGTATTTTTTTTAACCAAGAAGCAACAACTTCATACTGTTTTTTTATATCATGATATTTTTCATCAACATCATCTTCTTGACCTGGATAAATTCCAACACCCTCCACTAAATCCCCTGTCATAAAAATATATTTAATTTTTTTAGCTATTTCTGTTTGTTTATCAGATCCTATTTCTCCTCTTAACCAAGATAACATTTTTGTAAATTCTTCTTCTAAAAAAACTCTTGATCCAAAATGCATATCACCAATAAATGCAGCATATATTTCTTCAGGATGCTTTTTTAATTCATGCGTAACAGGAATATCAGGACAAATTATTGAATTAGAAAAAATTATGTTTGTGCCCATAGACCCACTTATTCCAAGAATTTCATCTAAAACAATATCTTTTGCAAACTTATATAATTTTTCATTTCTAGGCATTACTAAAACTTTAATTTCTCCTGTTGGATCTTCAACAGTTAACATAATATTTCCTTTCTTAGTTTCAGACTTTTCTTTAACCATTCCTATAACTGAAACCCTATCTTTTTCCATTTTATTTTCTAATCGAGAAATAGAAGTAAGATTTCTCAATTCTTGTCTTGATTTTAATAAAAATTCAATATTTTTATACCTTATTAGAAAATGTTTGAAAAAATCATCATATGTTCTTTTTTTAAATATATTTTCATACTTTTTTAGAAATTCTATTTTAAACTTTAATAAAATATTATTATCATGATCTATTTGTTTATCAGAACTATCAATGACTTCATCAGTGTCAGGATTAATAAAAACACCTTTTTCTAAATTTTCAAGTATTTCTTTTTCTGATAACATCTTAGAATTTAAATTAAATATTTAATTCATCAATAAGCATTTCAATTATTTTTGGTTTTACTAATTTAGGTATTGTCAAAGTTATTTCTCTTGTTCGACCATATCGACCTTTACTAATAACTTTTGCATTCACTATTCCCAACATATCTAATTCAGCTATAACATCACTGACCCTTCTTTGTGTTAGTGGTCTTAGATTTATTTTTATACAAAGATCTTTATAATATTCATAAATTTCGCCTGTAAAAATACTTTTATTACCCTCATCTTTCATCGCAAAAATACTATAAATAACTGCTTGAAATTGTTTTGGTTGAGTTTTAATTATATCAAATACTCTGTCTTTCTCAATTTTTTCTTCTGCAGTATCTAAACATTTTAAATTAATTGTTTTTAAATCTGTTCTTTCAGAAATTTCGCCTGCAACTCTTAATAATTCTAATGCTCTTCTTGCATCTCCATGTTCTCTTGCAGCATAGGCTGAACACTTTTCTATTACACCAGGTTCAATAATTCCTTTCTTAAATGCAACTTCTGATCTTTTTCTTAGAATATCTTGTATTTGTAATGCATTATATGGTGGAAAAACTAATTCTTCCTCACTTAGTGAACTTTTTACTCTTGGATCAAGATTATCTGCAAATATTAAATCATTAGAAATACCTATTAATGATAATTGTGCATTTACTAATTCACCATTTATTCTTGTAAGATTATATATTATTTCATCTCCTACTTTTTTTACAAGTTGATCAATTTCATCTAATATAATTATGAATAATCTTTTTTTAGAATCTATTGCTTTGTAAAATATATTATATACTTCATCTGTTGGTAAACCTGTTGCAGGTATATCTTTTCCAAAATGTCTTGCAAGTTCTGCAACCAACCTATATTCTGTGTCAACAACTTTTTTTAATTTACAATTAACATAGAGAATATCTAAAGAAATATTTTTTTTCTTAGCCATATCAAGCATTTGATTTGTTGTAAATCTTATACTCAAAGTTTTTCCTGTTCCTGTTTTACCGTAAACAAAAAGGTTAGATGGTTTTTCCATTCTAAGTGCAGGAGCAAGAATTTGTGCAATACAATTTATTTGTTCATCTCTATGCATTATATCATCAGGTGTATATTTAGATTGTAATGCTTCTTTATTTGTAAATAAAGATTTTTTATCAAGAAATTTTTCAAATAGTCCACTAAGGTCTTTAGCCATTTTTATCAACTCACAATTATTATTAATACATTCAAAATATAACTTATTTAAATAGTTTTCCATATGAAATATAGGTTTATAAATGTCTTCATACCATAGAATATATCTTGTAGAGGCCATGTAGTGACATTTTAGGTATTACCCTCTCACACCCTTATTTCATTTGGAGATATTAAATTAAATAAAAAAATTTGTTTGTTAATTTAAATAAATTCATTTATATTTTTACACATTCAAAAATTCTTTTTTCACCTTTACACAATCATTTCTACTCTAAAATTATTTCACATTTACTCTTAAAACTCATTTTTTATTTTCAATTCATTCACATTCTTCTTTTACTCTTATTCTTCTTCTTTTTTCTTTTTCCATTTTCTTATATTATATTATTATATAATTATTATATGTTTATATATGAACATATATAAATAAGTATAGTTCTTTTGAGAAAGTTTGAAAGAAAAATGAAAAGAAATTTTTCCATATGAAATGCTAAAAATGCAAAATTCAAGAGTTACAAACAAATTTAAGGTTCTAATAGAAATAAGGGTGTCAGAGTATTAGGTAAAATTTCCGAGTTTTTACTACTATACAATAGTTTCAAAATAGAAATGTTTATAAAGTCTTAAGTCTTTCCTTCTATTAACACAAAAGAGGCTAGGTTACATTACTATTAATGAAAAATTAACAAGGTGGATATAATATGATTGTTACACAAGAATTTATTAAAAAAATTAAGGACTTCGGCTTAAATAGCTATGAAGCAAAGCTTTGGACTGCTCTTTTATCAAGAGGCGTTTCAACTGCTGGTGAATTATCTGATATTGCTAATGTTCCTAGATCTAGAACATACGATGTTTTAGAATCACTTGAGAAAAAAGGATTTATAATTTCTAAAATTGGTAAGCCAATAAAATATCTTGCACTACCTCCATCTGAAGTATTGGAGAGGGTTAAGAAAAAAATTAATGATGATTCTAATTTAAAATTAAATTCTATTAATGAACTTAAAGGATCTGATGTGTTAGAAGAATTATCTTTACTACATAGTCAAGGAATCGAAATGGTTGACTCTACTGAGATCACAGGACGATTTAAAGGAAGAGATAATCTTTATGATCATCTTGATTTAATGATTCGAGGTGCAGAAAAAGAAATTATATTATGCACCACAGAACAAGGTATTATAAGAAAACATGATTTTTTCAAAAAGTCTCTTGCAAAAGCTGCAAAGAGAGGTGTAAAGATTAAGATCCTAGCACCACTTACTAAAACCAACAAACATATTGCTAAAGAATTTAAAGGTATTGCTGAAATAAGACATGCTAAAAATTTTAAAGCAAGATTCATGGTTGTTGATAGAAACAATTTAATGTTTATGTTAATTGATGATGAAGCTGTTCATTCAAGTTATGATGTTGGAATTTGGGTTAATACTGAATTATTTGCTCAAGCTCTAAATTCTATGTTTGAACTTGTTTGGAAAAGCATGAAGTAATTCTTATTTTATTTCCGCTAAGCGGTGCCAATAAACAATGTTTATTGAGCATTTTTAAAATGGTTAATCTAAAGCTAATTGAAATTGATGATTATTCTAAAATTATAGATTCCTATATTTCTTATTCTAAGTTTTAAGTTATAATACTTACAAAGTAAGTATTATAACTTTAGATAGTTTAATTATGGTTAATTACTCGTACTAATTATATATCAATTATAATAAATAAATACTCACATTGTAAGTAATATATAGTAAAATAAGTTTTAGGTTTTTAATATTATTAATTTGTAGTGGTTAGGAATTAAAAATATTTATGAATTAGCTTTAA
>Ga0207996_1000179_pt1 | contig 57863 bp, 63 predicted proteins | sample AntAceMetag02UKG_FD_184773 | JGI IMG/M metagenome (GOLD analysis project Ga0207996, IMG submission 184773) | Saline lake microbial communities from Ace Lake, Antarctica - Antarctic Ace Lake Metagenome 02UKG (SPAdes) (version 2) | ecosystem: Environmental > Aquatic > Non-marine Saline and...
CATTTATTTCTTGACAAAACAAAAAGGAAACACGATAATCGCGTTTTTTCGGGACGTGGCGCAGCCTGGAAGCGCACCTGAATGGGGTTCAGGGGGTCCGGAGTTCAAATCTCCGCGTCCCGACCATAAGAACCTAATAAGAAGAGCAGGTTAGCAATTAGCTGATCTGCTCTTTTTTGTGGATTTTGGGTAATTTAGGGTTTTGTGTAACCTATGTGTAACCCGCTTTATCCAGAATGAGCATAATATTCTGCAAGTTTCGTTTGCTGGAGACGTTTGTGGCTAAGTGTAAGATGGGAATACCGGTCTGTCATTGATAGGTCGCTGTGACCTATCATTTCCTTCACGTCTTTCAGCCCAGATCCTGAAAGAAGTAAATTTGAACAGAAAGTATGCCTAAGATCATGAAAATGAAAATTTTGAAGACCAGATATTTTGCAGGCAGCTCTCCACGCCTTGTCAAACCGCTTGATGGGCTTTCCATCCATCTTTGAAAAAACAAAGTCTGTTTTTGGGGCTACAATTCTTCCCTTATGTCGCATTTTATCTAGGTGATCACGCCATTCAAGCAAGGCCGTTTTGGTGCGGGGCATGAGGTATCCGATCCGTTCCTTACTGTTTTTAGTTCTAAAAAACTTAATTAGACCTTGTCCCTCATAACCAAAATCGATATCCTTCCATTTAAGAGATAGCGCCTCCTGTTTGGATGCACCATGTTCAGCCCCGAGGTAAATTAGGGATGGGAGGTAAAATTTGGCCCGCGTTTCTAAGCTGGCGTCAACTAGTCGATCAAGTCTTGAAGGCAAAAGAAAGCTGTTACGTTCCTGCCCCTTCTCACTTAGATAGTTGATAGAAGCTGCAGGATCACCAAGAGCCGCCCTTGTCGCTATCCCTTGCTTAAAAACCTGTTTAATAATAAAGAGATAGCGGTTAGAAGTTACGTTTGAAAACTCAGAGGCAACACTTGAACGATAGGTAAGGATATCTTCCTCAGCAATTTCGCAAAGCAATTTCTTGCCAAAAATTCTGTTGAGTGAATTCAACATGTAGAGGTATTCACAGACGGTCTTCTGCCTAAGGTCGCCCCTTTCAAGACGCGTTTTCCAGTCGAGCTCCAACTGGGCTGAAACCTCGCTAAAAATCATGAAATTAATCTTTGCTTTGTTCTTCTCAATCTCGGAAGCTTTTCCCGTATCTATCAAAGTTCTCAAGTCATTCGCGGCCTGCTGAGCATCTTTCTGCCTTTGAAAGGTTTTGAAGTATTTCAATTTTGAGCTTGCAGGGTCTTTATAATAGAGTACGTAGCTGTTCCTGTTTTTTCTTTTTCGCTTCTGGATATGAACTGTTGCCATGGACTAAAACTCCTTTTCAGCAACACATTTTCTATCCGCCTGATTTTCAAAGAACATCCAAACATCATTTTCCTTGAACAGTCTTCGGTTGCCAATTGTGTAGCTTTTGAGTTCGCCGGATATGGCATATCTGGATATGGTTGATCGATGAACTCTTAGTATTTCGGCAACTTCTTGGACCGTCAGAACTTTGGTTGTCTGGCTATCACTTGTAGGCATGATATCAGAATCTCCTGTTTTGTCAATAATTATTAATATCGACTGATTTGTTTAGTTTAAACTTAATTTTACATCAAAACGTAGTCGTTTTTCTCCACCCCTTCTATGCCAACCTATTCTTAGTGTATTGTGGCTTCTGGGGGCGGTGTATTGTTTTCATCCTTTTGTGACTGGATTGCTTTAATCGTATCCATTTTTTCTATGATTATTAGAGATATGTGCGGAAAATCATTAACCGCCTGGGCATCAATCGTAGCGGAGGCTTCTTCGCTGATCCCGGTTGTCATCATACAGATGTCTTTGTCTTTTTCCAGTATGATCAAGGTGTTGACCCCTACTTGATGCATCATGTGTAAAATGGCCGCGAATATTTCCTCTTCCGCTTTTAGGTCTTCTTTGGAACTGTGTTTTTCGATGAACTCCTTTATTTCTTTGAGTTTATTCTGAATATCTTCGTTCCTCCTTATAAGTGGATGTTGTGTTTATTATTTTCGCCATTTTTTGAATCTGTTTATTGTCCAGCCCACGAAAACGGCGATGATGATGAGTTGGATGAAAGATGACAACCCGTGGCTGTTTTCTGGGTTTAGTCTGGCTTCTTGAAAAAGTCTGAGTATGTGTGTGCCGAGATTTGTGAGTATGTCGCTTCCGTCTTTGATTATGATTGTGCCAGATGCGAGTACAAAGAGTGCTAGTAGGATGCTCAGGACCAAAATGGTTGTTTTGTTCATGGGGATCCTCCCGATTTTTTTCTAAGAAATGTTATGACTATTCCTATGAAGCCTGCTGTGAGTAGGAGTCTGAGAAAATATGTGAACCCTCTCTCGTCTTTTGGGTTGATGCTGGCTTCGTTGAACCAATCCATTACGTTTGCTCCAAACCAGCCTCCCACGCCACTTATTCCTTGGATAATGGTCCAGGCTATGAATAGAATGAGCACGATAATGAAGACTCGCAAAGCGATACTTGATAGTATTTCTGCTAAGAAAGTTTTTTTCTCTTCTTGCGATCCTTGGTCTTGGGGTGGCGGGAATTGATTGGGTATGTTTGGTGGCGAAAACATAGGTTTTTCCTCCTTTTCGCGGTAGTTTGGGCCTTGTTCGGATTTTTTTGGGGCCTCTTTCAGAGGTCATTATCTAAAAAATTCCTCGACCCTCTTTTCAAACACCTCTAATAGGTTCATCACGTTGTTTTATTCTGTTAGTTCTTTCCTTTTCCTCATCGCTTCTTAATAGGTGGCAACAAATTCACAGTTCTTAACAAAAAAGTTGAGTTTTCCCATAAATGCCCGAAATTTTTTAGAGAAAATCGGTGATAGTGCGAAAAGTTATTTTCTCCATTGGGCCTGGCAGTACCTGGTCTGATTTCGCAACTAATGCGATTGTTCGATCAAGGTCTTCTTTTGTTTCGCAGACAAGGTTGATTTCATCTACGCTGAACGGATCATTGAGGCACTTGGTTACGTTTTTCATTATGTCTTTTGAGTTAAGCGTAAGCGTAATTTCGTACGCTACCTTTGCGGTAAGCCCGTTTTGTTGGTATTCAGTGTAAACATCAATACGCTCCTTAAATGTCCCTTCAGCACAATACTCCTTTATTGCCACGTATCCTTGGGCCTCGATCCAAGCTTTGACCCTTTCTTGGTAAAGCGTGTGTTTGAAGTGGCTGTGAAAAATCCTTACTTTTTCCGGGACTTTAAGCGAGTTTTGGGCAGTCGCTGTTAAAGCAAGATATTTTGCTGTATGTCCTTTTTTGTTGTGTTTGCACTCAATTACGACCACAAGTCCTTCGGATTCTAACCATGAAAGAGCCTCATCCATTTTGTTTCCTAATTTGCGTTTGTCTCTTATTTCAGTGTAGTGACTGAATGGGTTTTGTTTTAGTTCATCTAAGATGAGGAGCCCTGCAATTTGAATCGTGCTTTGTTTTCTGATTCTGTCAAGATCTACGGATTTAGGTGTCTCAGAGTCTTTGAGGTCTGTGTGGAGTTGGTTGATAAAAGGCCGCATGGCTTTATCAATTTCTTTATGGTTAACTGATCTGTCCAGGTCAAGATTTGAGGGAACCTGGATAATGAAAGCTCGGTCAAAGCCGGGGTAGCTAAAGATTCCTTGCCCGAAAGGAGCGAGTTTCGCGAGGTATGCTACTTGTTCATCGGTAAGGTTGTTCAAGCTTTTTATTGCATCAAGGCTTTTTTGGCCAAACACTGGAAATGATAACCGAAAAGCACAGTTGCTTGTAACAAATGTTGAGACACTGCCTGGTTCTTGGGTTATTATGATTCTTCCAAAACCAGATTCCCGGCAAGTCGTGAACCATGTTTCAAGAATTTTGTTGGACGGAAAATCGAGTGCGTCCCTCGATACGTCAAAGAGCCATCTGGCCTCGTCGATTATGACAAGGATTCTCATGCCAGGGTTTGATAAAGGACTTTTTTGTAAGTAGCGCTGAATGTCGTACAGGATGCTCATGATAGTTGTTCGAACAGTGAACTCGTTTTCGTCAATCACGTTGAGACACAAATCATTTTCCAAAAAAAATTGTGTGGTTAAGCCCTTTTTGCAGTTGAGTATTTCTCCTTCTTCGATGAAGTCGACTAAACGGTTCCCCACTTTGCCGATGGTGTTTTTCATGTCGTAGCCTTCGATTTTATGGTCTTTGATGTATGTGCCTATTTGTGAGAATATGTCTGAAAAAACAGGAAAATTCTTTGAGCCTTCGAACACTCCATTTGCCGTGTAACTTTTTTTTACTGCGTATCTGAGAGGGGGCACTGACAAAGAATACAAGAAATTTTCTCCTGCGAAAATCGTGCTTGCTGCTGCTATTTTGTCGCGTGGATCGTCCCAATCTTCTATTTGCCACATGTTGTATCTTAGATCTCGCCACCCAAGGACTTTGAACCACGGATATTTGAGTGCGAATACGTCCGCATCCCTTTTTATTCTTTGTATGTTTATGATGTTAAAGCCTCTTTGTTTTGGTGGGAGACGAAGCATTTCGTCCATCATCCTTAATACTGGATATGTTTTTCCGGAGCCTTGCCCTCCTGAAATGAATAGGCCGCGTGTTAAAGGGGCTGGGTCAAGTCCTACCATGTCCTTTTTTGCGTTTACGTATCCGAGTCTGTACAACCCATTGATTTTTTTGATTTCGTCCGGTTTCATGGGTGGTGGCCAAAACGGTTTGTCTTCTTGTTCCGCTACGTTTCTTTTGGCTTTTTCGAGTAGGCCCGGCCTTGATTCCAGTGCTTCTTTTAGGGGTTTGTAGAGCCGCCCACCACTTTCCCAACAGATTTTGCAGGCTCTGTGGATAAAGGGATCTTTGGTCATTCCACCTTTGTCAAGCGTTTCAACGACTTCGCGCCAGTATTCAAAAGTGTCTTTATCGGGTTTTCGTTGGTAATGTTCATTTTCCATGTTGTCCCTTCCTTTCAATAGATTTCGGGGTTGTAGAGAAGGCCGAAAAGAAGGACTTTTTTCCAGAAAATTCTCTTTCTCTGCAATTCCAAGCATTCGGTGCAGAGAACGTTGCCTTTTTCGGTTATGTGCCCGTCCCTATATAAATAAACAAGCTTGAAATCGTGGAGATCAAAAGGGTTGAGGCAAGAAGCTCTGCAGTCAAGTGGGATGGGTTCTCTTGTGCCCCAACTGATTCCTGAAACATCGTCGGCACGAACAGCTCGACCCAGTTCATCGATTCTGCAAAGGATCTGGGTTTCTTCTACCGGGATTCCGTTCGCTAGGTAGGAAATTACTCGGGAACTGGGCAGATTTCCTCCCATTTTGTTCAGTTCAGCATTTGAGAGAATTCTCATGACCGTCACCTTGTGGATCTGGTAATTCTCATTTTCTCTCTCTTCAGGAGTTCCAAAGATGTCTTCTTGACCTTTCGGATTGTTTTGGCTATTCTCGTCATCAAAATCCATAATGTGGCCCTCCTTTATTAACTATTGATTTTGTTCAGATACTAATTCTAGCGACTTACAACTGGGAAATTTTAAGAGGAAAGATGCCAAAAAAGAGACAACCTACAGAAACAAAACAGAAAGGTGAGCATTCAGACGAGATAAGCATGCGGAACCTACAAGATTTCCGGGAACGTTTCACACCCGCAAATATAAAAATCGTCATCAATGAATTATCGGTCTATGGCCTTTTAGAAAAATATTATCTTCAACAATTTGCTGACCCAGTTTATGAGGATATGAATCCAACAGAGTTGCAAAAACGCATGAAGGAATACAAAAAATCAGTTCTTGATGGCGTTTTCGTTATGTTCGAACCAAAATTGGTTCAGAGAATCAAAAACCAAGAAAATCTAATCTATAATTGGGGTGGTTTTTTGAAGATGCAGTTAGAAGGATTGATAAATGACCGTTTCCGGGAGGAGCTTTGGATTGTAAGGAGTTGGTTTGATGAGGATGCAAACGAGAAGGCGATTCGGAGAATAACCCGCATCAGAAGGGAAATCAAAGAACTTGAGTATGTTGCTGAAAGAAGGAGTTTAGGAACAGAAGAATCTAAGCGTTATGATAAATTGAGACAAGATCTTCATACTATGGAAGACATTTTAGATGCTCCTGGAACAGGTAACCTGTCAGGGGACGTTGAGGAGTACCAAGATCCAATATCTTTGGCGACTGAGCACTATTATGAAGTCATGGGATTCAAGGATTCAAAACCTCAAACCTCTTTAAATGCTTAATTGTTGGTTCACAGTAATAAGAAGTGTTTTCACGTCATCAAAAAAATATTAAAGAAGAATAGAGATCGCGCTATGAATCAAGAAGAAAGACTTTCGACAAAACAGGAAGCCAAAATACTTAATCAAGTCGTGATGAAAAAATGTGATCAACGCGAACAAGAAGTTCTGAGGCTGGAACACGAAGTTGACTTAACTTTACTGGAAATAAGCTTTTTCATAGAAACAAAAAAAAAGAAAAATCTGATTTTTGGAGAATCAGTAGCCATGGACTTTTTCTTGGACGAATTAACAAAACATAGCCGACCTTTTGAGAAGAGAATATGGGATTCACTAGATAGCAAAGTGACAGAGCATTTATCTGCAGGGATTTCTTTGAGCGAATCCCAGATAAATGACTTGGTTGAATGGCTAGATATTTGTTTCAGAAAAAGTGGCTGCTTTACAGAGGAAGAATTGGATGATTTATGGTTAACAAGAAGTCAGATACGTGAAATATTAAAGAAAAAATATGAGATGTTGTCAGATTATGAAATGTTGAAACTGAATTTAATGGCGCTTAGCAGAATATATCCCAAGAAATATGTATGTCGCAATACCAAGAAAAAAAGGGCGCCTGTTAAGGGTGTTATGTCGACCGTAAGTGTTTTTCAGATCAAAAAAAGGGCCTTAAATAAACTCAAAGGATCTCGGGAACTCAGAGATCAATGGGAAGGATAATCATGCAGTATATGTTTCTAAGAGATTTAGTTGGGACCATTAACCGAGATGATCAAATAGCAAACTATGAAGCTATCTCGGATGCTCTTCATTATCTGAATAAAGAGGGACAGACCGACTTTGATGACCTAAAAATGGGTTATCTTAGGAAAACATTATCCCAAAATGAACTCAGATTCATGAATTGGCATTTGCATAAATGCGCTGATTGCAGAAAGGACCTGAAATTCAAAGCAGTTGTTCGTAACGGCTTAAGAACCCGGAAGAAAGCTGCTGAAATATTTATTGAGGACGCAAAAGCCAACAAAGAACAAGGCAACTTCAAAGAAGCCATCAAATGCCTAAACGAGGCGCTGGAGCTGAGGCCTTGGGATGAAGAGATTGAAGCAAGAATTGCGGGACTTGTTAAAGAAAACATTGAAGTTTATATAAATAATATTCCTTTCCACAAGTTCACTGTCTCGGATAACAAGCTCTTTATAGAGCTTTATAGCGGCGGGAATGCAAAACATGTACGTGTGTTAGTTAAATATCTTGACCAGGGCGACTATTTTTTTGTGGATTTGTCTCACAACGATATCCTTTACTACGACCTGGCTGCATCTACCGCGGAAACAAAGGAAGTTGAGGGAAAAATACTTGAAATAAGTAGTAAGAAAGAGAAAGACGCATCAAGCAAAATTATCCTTATCAACGCAATTTATCGGAGAAGAGTTCCGTACAAAGTCGTATTTGACAAAGACACTGATTGCGCGGATCTGGTCGTAGATTTGGAGTGAGGTTATTATGGTTGGTGTCGATACAGGAAAGATGAAGGCCATTCTTTACGATACACGTAATGAAAACGGCGTTTTGTATGATGTAGAGGTGTCAAAAACGAAGTTGGATGACGCCAATCAAGAGGTCGAAAACAGGAGAAAGGTCACCCTAAGCGGAAGTGACGACCAAATACCAACGGATTTTGTTACGTCTGCCAATAATGCTCTCAAAGCGTGCGAAGGGTTGATAAAGAGATATTGCCCTGAGTCTCTCGATTCTTTTGATCACATCCTGTTTACTCTAAACCTACAATGCTCATATGACAGATTAAAAGCGGAATATAGTGGACAATCCGCTAGTTTTTCCATGGCTTTAGCTGTCCTTTCTTCATTTTTCGGTTTCGCAATAGGGCAAGGTGTCGCTGCCACCGGCGCAATAGATGAACACGGAAAGATAGGATCAGTTAACTATATAGATGCAAAACTAACACCTTACATAAAGGATGAAAGCAAACAAACAATAAGAACATTCATCATACCCAACTTGTATGAGATGGATCAGTTGAAACCATCTACAGTTCCAAATAGAATAATTGAATTTAAAAAGATTGCAACGGATAAGCGGCAGAGTATTATTTATTGTAGTACATTGTTAGAATCCTTAAAGTATGTAACAACGCAAGAAGACTTTGAAAGAATTGTCAATGAATTGTGTCAATCTAGGCAACAAGATTATAGGGAAAAACTATTGGTCGATATTTTTCCTATCCCCTTGGAAAAGGAGATAGATAATGGAATTGTTGGGTACGATACAGATATAACCATAGCCCTGACGAAAAAATTTGTATTCTTGAAAGAGTCACCTCTGTCTGAACCTGAGAAAGAGGCACCTCCATCTCAATCTATAAATACGCAGCGACCCAAAACAAAAAAGCGGATACTGATTGGATTCCTTGTCTCATTTGGCTTAGTGGGTATCTTGCTATTCACCATTAATATTCATGAAGAGGTCCGTGTTGGCAAGGTTTCAGGAGATTCAAAAGACAAAATTGGAGAGCCTATTAAGATTTCAAAGCAAGACAAGAAGAAGGTTCTGCCAACTAAAAAGCGTGAAAAAAGAATATCTGAAATGGAAGATGGCGCACAGAAACCTGAAAACACCACTTACTCGCGTGATGTTATGAAAATGCCTTTAACTAGTAAGGAAAGGACTAAGGCATTAAAACAGAATTATGTGATAAACATCACAAAAGCTGTTAGGACTGATCCGCGTGATGGCCATATCTATTTCGACATAGCTTTCAAGGGGCGAGAAACAGATGCACAGCCCATTCATGTAATATTAATAAACTTAACACGGGAAGGAGGCAAGCTTATACCTTATATTCTTCCCGGATGCGAAACAATAATTAAATTCGATATGAAGAATGAATATAAGAACGTTGAATTAGGGGATAGCAATAATCCTTGTCACCTCGCAGGTGTGGGCGGCAAGAACCCAGCGGAGATGGTTTTTCTTCTATATATGTTCGAGGGAGATTTTATCAAATTCATGGAAATCGCTGATAGATATGGTTATATCTTAAATAACTATAGGGATCACGGCGATATAGCATACAGACCCTCGCCCCTTATTCGTGTTAATGATGAATAGTGAGGGCGTAATTAATAATGTAAGAGCTAGATAGCCAATTTGTCAGTTGAAAACATGCTCCAAGCTGTTTTTAAAACTACGGGGTTATCTTACTACCGATCACCCAACATAACAACGAATAGCCACCGAAACATTTTTATACCCCCCTACCTCTAATTTCTCTTGATGCCTTCCACATTTGATTTCCTTGATCCATTCAGTAGGATTCATCCTGGTTCGTTTATTTCGCAGTATTCTGATTGGATTTTGTTTACGGTTCTTCTTTTTTTCTTTTGGGCGGTTGCTGGGATTGCTTTGAAAAGAAGGTTTCAAGAGAGCCGCTATCTTCGTGTCCTTATTACTTCTATTGCCTTGGCGCTTGCTGTTGGGACTTATTATTCTGTTTATCAGGGTTGGCTTCATTTGAGTTTGCAGGGTCTTGGCTTGTTCGGTGCCGTGTTGCTTTTCATCGTCATCTTTTTTATCCTTTTTGGCTTGATGAGGGGCTATGGTTTGCGGCTTTCAACTGCACTGCCTTTAGGCTTTGCTTTGTTTTATGTTTGTTTGTGGGCAGTTATCCCGAATATTTTAACGACGTTCCAGAATTCTTTTCCGGCTGTTAACGGCATCTTGCTTATTTTGTTTTTGGTCTCTGTATTTAAGGTAATTTCCACCTTTTTTAGGAATTCAAGAAATTCTCCGCTCAAAATCGCAAGGGAAATGCCGAAACCAGATTTTTTTCCACCAAATAAAGAAGATCCAGAAATAGAGAGGGAAGAAAAAGAAGAAAAAAAGGAAATGAAGCTTCTGAAAAGAAAGAGTATGAAACTTACTAAGATGGAAATTAGAACAGTTGAAGAAATCGAGGATTACCTGAATCAAATGATCAGTGTCATCAAGGGAAAAGGAAGCGATATTGATCAGGAAGAAATCGCAGAGCTATCACACACTCTTAGACAAATCGGAAAAAAGCAGGGCCTCCTTAAACACGGATTAGAGCTCATAAAAAGACACGAGAACGCATACAAGAATTTTCACAAAAGAGATGTATCAGAACTTGAAAAGCGGTTTTCTAATGCTAAAAACAAAGACGAGAAAAAGGTGATTGAAGAAGAAATCGTGTACCAGAGACGAATGATTGAAGCTCTTGACTTCATGGAGAAATACGAAAAGAGAATCACTGATTTTTCTGAATCCTTTAACAAACTTATTTATGCAGGCATTCATAAATTTAAGGGGCGGTACCCGTCAGACGCCCTTGATTATTTAGTGGAAGCTCACAAGAGTCTGACAGGGATGAAAAGCGTTTACGAGAAACAAAAAGAGATAGAGAAATATCTTTTGAAGCTCAACAAAAAGACGATTAAGAACCTCAAAAAGGAAAAGAAAGGTCGTCAATAGCGTTTCTGCCTTCAAACTTGTTTTGCCAGACATCTGTCACAGATAGAGTCTTTTTCCTTCCCCGGTTCTCAAAATCATCAAGGCAAATTGTATACCTTGGCCAGTTTATTTTTTCCATATCGCTATATGTTTTCTGCAGAGTTTATATAATTTTCGATTACTTTGAAGAGTTTATGTTGAAAGGGAGAGGCCCAAAACAGAAAAAGGGACCCCTCCCCGTCTCAATCACTTTGTTTCTCAAAAAAGCGAGTACTGCGCGTGAACAGCCCCACCGGTTTTTTTGAGCATATCGTCGAGTTCAGCCTCTTTCACCTCGATATGCGTCACTTTTTTCTTTCTTTTGCCCATATATTCGACAAACTGAACTTTCACGATTCGGTCCCCGATCTTTTCGATCTCGGTGCTGCTTTTTCTGATGTTTCCTGACGGTTTTTCAGCTTCTTCTGATATGGTTTCTGTTTCCAGCTCAGGATTAGACATCCCCGTGTTCATTTTCACTTCTACCTGCACTTCCTTTTTTCTGTATGCAGCCCAGATATCCTTGAGGCTCCGATTACCACCGGTTTCTGCTTTTTCTAAAAGCATCTTTGCTAATTCCTTTGCCATTGAGTCAGAAGTATCTGAAAGCGCCGCAAGCCCCTTATCTGAAAGTTCGCCTTCAAGGGCAAGACTTGAAATTAGTTTGTCGGCCATGAGCTGCATTTGGCGTGTCTGCATAGTCCCGCTATACGTCAAAAAATAGACTTTGACCGGTTTTGTTTGCGGAATCCGCCATGACCGCCTGGATGCCTGCCTCAACGTGTAAGTGCTCATGGGGATCTGATAAAATATGATGGACGGAAAATCTAAAAGGTCCATTCCCACTTCGACCTTTTTTGGGTTGGTCATGAGAACGTCCATCCCGTTCTTAACCCAGTTATTGATGATTTTGGCCCTGTTTTCTGTGTCTCCGGATCTCAGCACTTTTACACGGATGTTTTCTTCTTCCAGCATCGAGACAATCCTCGGGCTGATATCGGTTGAAAGGGAATTCTGGAAATAGATCATCACTTTCCGTTGTTGTTCCAGCTCACGCTTTATGATTGCAATCAGTTCCAGTTCCTTTGGCATGATACCCTGAAGCGGCGGACCGCAGGCGACAAGCTCCTTTGTGTGCGGATGGATCACTTCGACACCCTTGTATATCCTTTCAGGGTAGGATAAGAGGGCATGAAGGTAACCCCCCAACAAAGAATTATCTCCCATGGCGAGGGCCTGACGCAACGCTCCCTTCAGTGTCTCTTCAAACTCGGCATAAAACTGCGCCATTTGAGGATCCATAGAGAGCTCGATTACGTCCTCTTCATAGGGTTGAAGGTGTTCCATACAATCAGAAAGCCTCATAAAAACCGAGTTTGATAGGAGCATCTTACCCAAAAGAAGCGGACTGATCCCTGGTTTTTCTTTTGTAACTGTCCTTCGCTTGGCCTTTGTGGTCAGGCCGTCTTCTTCTTTCACAGTGGTGATTCTCTCCAGAATACCGTATTTTTCGATAAACCGCTTCGGGTTACCCCACTTGTTTTTATCTTCAAGCATGAGTTGAGGATGGGTCCTGAAAAGAAGATGATAGACATCGGAGGAGTATCCGCCGGCAAGCGTGCCGGTAAGGCAGAGGATATATTTGCATGCGGCGGCAAGGGCGCCGAATGCGTATCCCTGCCCGGACTGGTTCTTGTACATGTGCACCTCGTCCGCTACCAATATATCAAAGAACCCTTTCATTTTGTGTTTGATGAACTTGGCCGGAATGGTTTTCCGGTAGTTTTTGCGGGAAAGATTTGGTTGCCAGAGCTGTTCACCGCAGGGAACCATGATTTTTTGATGCGTGCCTGCGCCAGAATCGTATTTCCATTTCAAAACAAAATTATTGCATGCGTATCGCTTCTTGAATCTGCCTTGTGAATTGGTCTCGAAAACCTCTAACGGATAAGCGTCCTTGTTAAGAAGCTCCTGCCCGCATTTGGGACAAAAATTCTTTTTTTGTCTTGTGACCACCGCGGGCCGCCACAAAAACCCGGTCTTTGCGCGTTCTCTTCCAATGACAAAAAACTCCAGGCTTGTGGGCTGCGGATCTTTCTTTAGGATCTGAAGCTGCCCGATCACGTCTTTTCCGTTGAGGTTACAGGTTTTCACATCTGGCAGGCTGTCCTTGATTTCCTGAATCCATTTTTGGACCAGATGGGGCGGACAAATAATCAGGACCCTTTTAAGCCCGTTCAATTTGTGAAGGATGTGCGCGACAGCGATTGCCATGAGCGTCTTGCCCGTTCCCATTTCGCAGACAGTATAAACAGCCCGGTTCCCTGTCATCAGGGACTTGTGACATGCCTTAATGATTTCTTCCTGAGATGCAAAAGGTTTCTTTTTCAACTCTTTAAGCAGGTCTGAAATCCCTTCTTCATTTTCAGTGGAAGGGTCGTGTATGATCTGTAATTCGCGGGTGACTTTTTCTGCCATGCTTTCCCCGTATTCTTCCAGGAAATCCTTAAGCGAGATCGAGTTTTCCATCACCATCGTCTCCTTTCCATTTCATGCATCCTATGATTTCAGGTGTTTTGTTTTTGAAGGCCTTTGATATGAGGTCCTGGAGCTGTTTCGGATGAAACCGGACGGAATAACCCCCGTAATTTCCGGCCAGGGTCCTGAGCTTAATAAGCCATTTGTCCTGATCTTCAAACAATCTCCAAAGCCATTTTGTCCAAGAGGTATGAATCGGGATTTCCACCCTTTCATCCAGGTGCCGAAAAAAAAGTTCAGGCGTTTCCCCGTTTCCATCTGCAAATATGAAAAAACGGTTCTGTTCCTCTTCATTGTTATTTGGCAGGGCCAATACGGGATATAGGATTGCGTGAACCAGCCCGGAAGGGAGTTTCTTTATTTGCACCTTGTATCCAAAACTCGAGCGCACAAGATAGTGTTCATTCCCTTCAAGCTCGATGCTGATCCCGTAGTTTTCTAAAAGGTTAGCGATGATCCCCTTCACGGTTGTCTGATACCCGCAGATCGACATGAAATAGACCGTGTCCGTCTCCTCCGGGTCAACGATAACATCAGAGCAATATGCTCTGATACCTGTTGCCAAGACAGGATAAAGCTTCATAACCCCCTCCTTATTATTGGATCGTCAATATTTTCCCGTTTCTATCAAATGCATTTATGAACGGCTTGATCTGGTCCCTCTCTATGTGTTTCTCATAATCGCCTTCTTTCTCTACAAAATGGAGGACCTCCTTTTTTGTTACGCCTTTGACAAGGAGAGGCTTTCCCTTGTTTTGGTCCCACACAACACCGTTCATGAAACCGCAGGCAATGATCTGTGCCAGGTGCCCGTATCTGAGCCTCATGATCGGTCTGATCTTCTCAGTCATCCGTAACGGGGTTGTCATTTCACTGAACTGTTCAAAAAGCCCGTATTCCCGAACTTCTTTTGCCAGTTCCTCCGCATCAATCGTTTTGCTCATAAAAACGAATCTTGTCTTTGAAGGTGATATTGGTACCTCATATATGTCCTGAGGATCTTCAGGAAGGTATGGAACGATGGCCTTTTGAAGCCCGCAGTTTTTCAGGTACAAGGCACCTTCATCATCCTTCGCAGGCCTTTTCTTTAAAACACCCAGAATGACTAATTGTTTGAATGCTCTGTATTCCTCCTCCGGGAACCGGAATATGCCTAACCGATCGAACCTGTAGGAGAGCATCCTTGCGATATGACCGTCGAGCCTTCTTTGCGGAATGAGATAAATCAATATGCCGCCGACGCAGAGGTACGGGATGCAGTCCCTCAAAAAAATCCTTTCATATCGTTCCGATTTTTCGCTTTCTCCATCCGGTGCAGCCCAGTCATATGGCGGGTTTAGCCACAAAAGGCTAAAGGATTTATGACTTATTTTGGTGTTCTGGTAATCCGTTACCAGGCACCTGTTGAGGATCTCTTTTGCTCTGTTTCCTCTTTCGAGGTCAATCTCGATGCCAAAAGTTTCTGATTGAAGATGATTTCCAATGATGTCTAAAGCGGTCCCTTCCCCGGCACAGGGGTCAAGGATTCTGATAAGTCCCTGACGCTTTCGCTTCAGGTATTTCATCATGATCTCTGTTACTTTTTCCGGCGCGGGGTAATAGCCCATCTTTGCCTGTGCTGCTAATCTCATGTTATCCTCCATAAAAAAAGGGCATCCTGTCCCTCTTTGAAAGAGGTGACCGGAAACCCTTGATTATTAAGTGAATTGTTTCTTAATCGGCTAAAAGAAATTTGCCTTCACACAATGTGCAGACTGCATAGAACTTCTTTTTGCCGACCCTTGCTGTCTGTCCGCAAAGGCATTCCCATCTTTTGAGCTTTGATCTTCCTTTTGGTTCATGTCCATGGGAGACCTCGATTGTTCCATCAGAATTTCTTGATGAACCAAAATTTATGCCGTTTCGCTCCAAGAAAAACACGAACGGGTCAACCACTTTCAAGCGTTTTCCCCTGTTGTCCGTCCAGACACCAATTTTTGACATTTTTAATTTGAACTCTTTGTTGTGGAACCATGAACTGGAGGGTTTGCCGTACAGGTTTTGCCAAGAATGACACATCTCATGAAGTAAGGTGGAAAGAATTTCCCACAGCGGGCGGTCAAGGTGGCAACGGTTGATGTTGATGTTTTCTTTCAAACCAAAGCCATTTCTTTCTTTCACATAATGACCCAGGTTCCTTACGCTTTTCCTTTCAAACGATATAATCGGCATCTTCACTGGTTGGGATTTGAAAAAAGCGATATTGAAAAACCCTGTCCACCAGTAAAGCTCCGATGAAAGGCTACACAATTCCCAGTCAAAAGACTCCTTCCCATTTTTCATGATTGCTGCGTTTATTCTTTCAGTAATCAATTTTTCCATGCCTGCCTCCTTTTCCCCTAATGGTCAAGAGGTGCTGACAGAATTTTATTGAACTCATGACTCATGTCTTTCATGAGCCCCTGCTCCGAAAAACTGTAATAATTCTCGCCTACGATGATGTGGTCATGGAGGCACACATCAATGGTTGCAAGCGCCATGGCCACCTTTTTTGTTATTTGTTTGTCTTCTACTGATGGCTGAGTATCGCCAGATGGATGGTTGTGCGTGATTACCACTGCCCCTGCCTTGAACGAGAGCACTTTCTTAACGATTTCTCTTGGATAGACCGAGGCGCTGGTAAGAGACCCCGTAAACAATTTTTCTATGGCTAGAATCCGGTTTGTGGTATCCAGAAAAATGCCGTACATTCTTTCCACGTCACGGTTTTCTGCGAATATGGGCTTGATAATGTTGAAGACTTCGTGTGGCCCGCCTAACTCGCGGCCTTTTGATTCTTCTTTAACCATTCTTGCGAACCTGCCGGATTTCAAGTTTTGCCAGAACGATTTTTCTGTGAACTCAATAAAGCTCGTTTGCCTCATTTGTTTGCCTCCTTTCCATGATGCACCAAAAAAAGGGGGTTTTCTGTCACTTAAGAAATGACGACAGAAAACCCTTGAGATGAATCGGCGAGTTTTACGCTCTCATGGGCATCACAGCATAAGTGAAGCCTTCATCTTCTTCCCCCGTTATGAGAACAGGCGATTGTGGGTCTTTGAGGAGCATATGGAGGTTTTTGCTTTTCATTACTTTGAGGCCTTCAAGGAGATAATTCACGTTGAATCCGACCGATATTTCTTGAAGCTCGGTTTGGACTTTTACGCGGTCCTCTGCATCCCCCAAGTCGTGGTTGGTGGTTCTCATCTCCATTGAGTCGTTTCCTGAGAGATTTAGTGATACGTGACTACTGTGTCCCTGTGCCATGACTTGAATTCTTTCCAGGCATTCCCCGAAGGATTCCCGTTCAGACAGAACAGGGATGCCGTTTATGTTGTCTGTGATTTTCCGGTACTCAGGAAATCGCCCGTTTAGAAGGCGTATGACCAAAGTTTCATCAGGCAGCGATGAAGAAATGTGATTTTTGTCGATCTTCAGCTCAATATCCCCATTCGTCTCCCGGGCCATCCTCAATAATTCCATGCCGCCTTTCAGGGGAATAATGATCCCTTCCTGAAGGTCGGGTACGTTTTTGTGTGACGGCGTCTCCATCTTTGCCAGTCTGTGACCGTCGGTTGCCACCATACAAAGCGTACTATTCCCGTTGTTTCCTGACATCACCGCAAGAACTCCGCAAAGGCCGACCATGTTTTCATTTCTCGATACGGCAAACAGGGTCTTTCGGAGCATATCCCGGAGTATCTTTGAAGGGATTGTGAAGCCCTCTTTTATGTCAGGATCCGGGAATTCAGGGAAATCTTTTCCCGATAATCCCACCAGATTGAACCGAGCATTCCCAGCCGATATTTTTACCCAATTGTTCATTTCCACCTCGAACGAGATGTTTCCATCCGGCATCTTCTTGATGATTTTGAAGAAGGGGTCTGCGGGCAAGGCAACGCTTCCTTCATCGAACACCTCCGCCTTGGTGTTTATCCTCACAGAAACTTCGAGGTCGGAAGCGGTAATGAAGAGGTCATCTCTTTGTGTCGCCACTTGTAAATGGCTGAGTACAGGCATCGATGAAGACCTGTCCGGAATTCCTTTCATTTTTGATATGACTTTGAAAAGTGCATTTCTTGAAATCGTAAAGTTCATCTTTTGCTCCTTTCTTTTTTGAAAAATCCCCGGCAGCATTTAACTGTTTGGGGGTTTCTCAGTTGTTTTTTGGCCAAAATCCTTCTTCTTAAGCGAAGGTCACGGTGAAAAATTCCTGCCATGCTGACTGAAAGGATACGCCTGGGGCTCCAAGTGGAAGGGCATTCTGATAAAGCATTTCGGAAAAGCCGTTTTCCCAATGCAGTTCCACCGGTCTTCCTATCTGCGATGCGTACTTAACCTCAAATCCTGTGCCACCGGTGCACCCGTCTTTTTCACTTAAAAAAGCATGGACCAAATCACATCTCTCTATGAGTTCGCGGTTTCTCTGGTAGTACCTTTCCGCCACCTCGAAATTCGAGCGGATGTTGCTCAGGTCCGGGGCGTAGACCTCTACAGCCATGCCTCGTTTCTCTGCCGCCATTTTTGTCCAGGTGCATACGCCCTTGCACGCGCTTGTGACAATGACCGAATCACCGGGGAAGTACTCGACAAGGTCTGTGACCGATTTTATGTCCTTGTATTTCCGTGCTCCGACTATCCCTACGAAAGCCATGGGAACCTCCTTTCCAAAAAAAAGGCCTCCCAGGGAATTGTTTCCCGGGAGACCTTTTGGTGTTAATAGAGTGGTTTTTGCTGTTTAGTCCATGACGATCCTGCGTCGGGGCCGATACAAGATGTCTTCCATTGACGTTTCAACTTCTGCCATGCCGTTTCTTATTTGTTCCTTGAGTTGGTCGTTTGAACGAATGGCTTCAACTGATTTTCCGCCAAGTATTGCTTCTGCCCGGCCAACGAGCTCCGTCAATTCGCTGTCACGGAAAATGTTACGTTCTTTGAAATTTTCAAAGAACTCATAGAAATTGTTGATGGTTCCCTTCTTGAAAACCTTCGGTTTGGCATCGTGGCCGTTGGTGAATCGCTCCGTGATCCGATTGATCATCCCCGAGAACTCTTCTCTGAGCGACAAAATGGCTAGCTCACGGGCTTCTTCCATGGTTTGTACGAACTTATTCTTTTCTCGCTCATACACTTCCGGCGGCAGCACCCCGGATTTACCGTTTGGAACATCGAGCGCCACAAATCGCCAGGCAAAGGAAAACTTGGTCTGAATATCCACCGGATAATCAGTTTCATTGAAAAGGTCTCCGAGATAAACCATGGCCGTCTCACGTAATCGATCGTAACGGTCTATGAAATCAGCCACTCTGTCATCAAAATCCGATTTCAGCACACACAATTGTTCGTCCACTTTTGAAATCATTTCTTTGGGAACGAAAACCATGCCGTTGATGGGAAAAGGCAGGCTTACGCCTGCAAGATATCCGCGAGCGGCGTTGGCCGCTTTCTGGATCGGTTTAAGTGCGCAGGGATCGATCAGTTTTTTCTGCGTGCTGATCCACTCATTGGCGCTGGCCATGTCGCTGATCTGCTCGGTCTTGATTTTGCGTCTTGCGCCCCAAATGCTGGTGGAAAGCTGAATCAAACATCCCATTTCAAATATGTTTTCCATGCGATATTCTCCTTTTGGCAACTGCACCCATAATAAGGATGCGCTGCTCGATAAATTGATTGTTGGTTTTTTTCGAGGGGGTGTTGCGATTGCAGAGGTTTATCCGCAAAGGGGAAGGTATTTCTTGGTGAACGTTCGGTTTTCCTGCCAGTAGGCGGGCGTCAGGGACTTGGCGGTTTCTTTGCCCAGCACTTTTTTGAGGAATTCGGATTCAGTGATGCACCCTTTTCCTTTGAACCCCCTTGTCTCGATTTGGATTTCTCCGTCACTTTTGACTTCTACAATGATCTCTTTCATACCTTACCTCCTTTCATGATATTCTCACGTGTAGTTTGATGCTGTTCTCGGTTTTCCGTTCAAGAACGCTGTACCCTTTTTTCCGCGCTTCGATCCTGGTTTTCATGACGGCGTATGCCTGCTTGAGGAGCCCTCCCTTTGAACCGATTTTCTTTTCAAGGTTGCGGTCGTAAAAGTCGCAGTTGAGTTCATAACAATCATTCCTTTGGGTCACGCCGATTTCATATTCCGCTTCCGGAACCTTGATGACATGGTCGGAGACCCCCTCTTTGCCATACCACCGAAATGTCTTCTGATTCCTTATCAGCTGCATCCCGAGCCTTGAACACGCTTGGCCCAGGATTCCCAGATCTTTTACTTCCAGTTCAATTTTGCTGATGTGCGACATGGTTATTTTATCCTCCGTACACTTTTGGTTTGTCTCTCTTCGGGCATATTGGCTCGTCTTGCCCGGGTCGTGGCCCACTGCTGTAATGCTGCGATTTCCTCTTTCATGGTTTTGGACAAGGGAACAATGCTTTTCATGGCTTCATCTAGCCCATCAAAGAGGCTGTCTTTGGCCAATTGCTCGATTTCAGCGCCTGTCCAGCCGTTTAATTCATCCGCACAACCTTCCGGGATTTGGGCGTTGTATCGGTCGTTCATGATTTCCATGATTTCCAGCCGTTCTTTTGCGGTTGGAAGGTCCACGAAAAACATGGCGTCAAAGCGTCCGGCCCTCATAAATTCAGGGGGCAGATCCTTGATATTGTTGGCTGTGGCCATTACCAAAACCGGGCTGGTGGTTTCTTGCATCCAGGTCAAAAAGTGGCCAAACATGGAAGCGGTGGTGCCTCCGTCCGTCTTTGATGACGATTTAACCCCGCCGAACACCTTGTCGATTTCGTCCAGCCAGACGACGGCCCTTCCAAAGGCATCGATGGTAGCAGTGGCCTGCCGGATCTTTCGCTCGCTTTCCCCTACAAGGGACCCTTTCAGCGAAGAGATATCCAAACGGATCAAGGGCCAGCCAAAAATGGAGGCTGCAGCTTTGCAGGAAAGGGACTTACCGGTCCCGGGAATCCCCACCAGCAAAAGCGCTTTGGGCTTTGGGAGATGCTCGTTTCCGGGTTCAAACGCTTTTTTGCGGTTGGAGAGATACCGTTTCAAAAGGTCCAGTCCTCCCACCATGTCCACCGGCACCGGCGGCCAGAACTCCATGAGCCCTGTTCTTCGGATCATCTGCATTTTCTGCTGGGTAACAATGTCTGCGCAGAACCTTTTTTTGAGTACGAGGCTCAGGGCAAAGGCGGTTTCGCTTTCAAACTCAGTGAGCCCTAGGGCTGCTTCCACTGCATCTTCGGCGACATCCATCCCAACGCTTTCCGCAAGTTCCTGTTGGATCCGGCGCAGTTCATTGAGGGTTGGCAGCCTGAAATCCAGAATGCTGAAAAACTTTTCGATTTCCTGGGGGAGCCTGGCAGGAGGTCCCACCATAACCAGACAGCATCCGGAAGCTTTCCAGATGGGAATGCTGTTCTGGATTTCCTGAATGATTTCAACCGAAGCAATGAAATGATGAAAATTCTGAACGATCAGAACCGTGTCGTTTCGTTCTCCAAGCCATTTGACGGCGCCCAGGGGATCCGGCAGATCTTCTATGATCCGACCTGTTTGAGTTTCTGTAAGCCCTCTCAGGCAATCCCAGCAAAACGATTGCCACGTTGCCGTTTCAATGGACGAAATGGCGCGTAAGGGTTCCTCGGTCTCAATGTAAAATCCTGGATAACCGGCCTTTAAATAATTCTGCAAATCCATTGTTTACTCCTTTCCTTGATGTGAAATAAAAAGGGCCACTCCAGTGCATTCCGGAGCAGCCCTTTTTTGGTTTGTGGGAAAAACCGAGATGTTTTCTCCTGATGTTTCCCGTTATAAGATGTATTCTTCTACCAGGGCTTCATCGAAATCCTCGATTTCTGATTCGGCATTTTGTTTTACAACATCCGCCTTTTGAACAACGGGTCCGCTTACCGGCAACACCTGATAAAGTTTCAAGTGATTGCCGAAATCTTTTCGCATGGTTCCCAGATCCGACACCGCCTCAGCTGGATTCACGTAACCTAAGGGGTCGTCCGGCGTGGCCACAATGAACCCGAAACCGTGCTCCGGGTTCCCGATGATGAACAAGGGTTTAGGGGAATTTTCCGAGACCTCTTTAATCAAGGCCTTGTTTTCCCTGTACTCATCGTCATCATCCAAAAAATGTTTTGCGTTTGCGATGAATCCTTCCCGGTTGTAAAGGGCGGCGTCATCATGTTCCGGATCCATGTTCTTTACATGGTCGGACAGGGCCCGAATAGCCAGCGCCGGGTCCTCAAAAAAGAATGCCTTTTCGATAATGCCCCTTGATATGGTGATCAGGACTTGTTTCACTCGATTCACCTCCTTTCTGTTTTGATGGTTTATCGATTGGTTTAGAGCAAAATCGTGTCAATCAATCCCTCGACGTGCCTTGCTGTTATGAAATCCTTAAAATATTCCGGCCTGTTGGAGTTCAAATTATCGCTTTTAAGATAGTTGATGATATTCCGCATGGCTGTGTCCAGGTCAACGTCCCTTTTTCGGGCAATAGACACTAGCTTTTTATGGTGTTTTCTAGATATCATGTTCCAGTATTCCTGCATTTTTTTGTTCTCCTTTCCGCACAAAAAAAGCCCCCCTGGGATATTTCCCCGGAAGGCCTATTTGCTGATCTAAAAAAATGGTTTGTGTTACATGGTCCTTACCTCTCCGTTGAACAGGCACCGATCACAGAAGCTGTTGTCCCTGCATTCCTTGCAGATAAGATTGTGATCCACCACTCTTCCCACCTGGAAGATCACTTCCTCGAGAGCCTTTGTCATGGGCAAGCCAAGCGCCCATGCAATCCGTCTCAGTGCTCCGCTGTAGTCCCGGCTGAGTTCAGGCGTATATGCCAATGGTTCACCTCCTTTCTTTCAAAAAACCCTTCTGTATAATTGTTTTTTTGCGGCTATTTCTCTGTCAGTCTTTCTCTCTTTTTGCTCCACCCGCAACAGCAATAATACCTGTTGTTTATGAGGTACACGGCATTTCTGCATCTCGGGCATTTCAAATTAGTGGCCATAACAAATCCTCATATCAATCAATTCATAGATATCCTGCCATTTTGCTTCGCATTCGACGCAACTCATTTTTTGAAAGGCTTTCCCGGTATCGATCTCGACAAAGCCTCCCTCAATTGATAAAGAACCGCAAGAGGGGCAGATAAATTCTTTTTCTTTGATGTACATCTTTTTGTCTAACATGGTCGGTCCTCTCTCATGTACTCACTCTGTTTCAAATGCTTTGCGGCCCCGGCACCTGTGTCCTGGTATCGTCTTGCTCGGTTATCCGGATACCTCCATCCCTGAGCAGTCCTGATTTTTTCGATGTCTTCTGCTTTCTTTACTTTCCAGAGCGCTTCGTGCTCGCAGTCGACCTCAAGCCAGCCGTCGATTTTGATGGGCCGCAATTCCGACAGGGACACATAACCCCATTCCGCCATTTCGTAATCATTGTTCAGGATACAGAATCCCCACATGACGTCTCCGTCCGTCTCACAGATATACCAGTCGCATCCCCCGATAAAAAAATGAAGGTGGACAAGTTTCTTTTTAATCGGCACATGTTCTGTCTCATAGAGGACAGGTAATCCTCCAAGTCTTTCCTTTGTTGGTTCATTCCACATATATTTCACCTCCTGTAATCAAGTTTGATTTGCTGCTCGAAGAACAGGCAGCAAACAAACCCGTTTCATGGTTATGGATTTCTCTTTCCTAAAAAACGATGCCCCAAACTGATTGTTGACATTTTCAGTTCAAAGACATTTGGACCACCCGCAAAAAATACAGACCGGACACCCACCTGATACATGGATCTTTTCTCCGCAATCAGGGCACTGCCTTTCGAATCGCCCTTCGTTTTTCACAGGATTTCTTTGGCGCGTTTCTTTGGAGTTTACGGATACACTTTTCCATCGCTGATCTTCCTTGGTTAAACTCATGGGTCAGACACCTCCTTTCTTCAAGATCAAAAGTTCTGTTGATTTTTTTAGCCAGGAGATGGAGCCCAACCATCGCCAGTATGAGGTCGGCACCGAACTCTTTGGTGGGGTTGGCGGCCTGCATGGCATCTGAAAGCCTGTTCCTGGTGTTCTCCAGTTCTTTTCGAAAGTTTCTGTTCATGGATTCATTTCACCTCCTTTCAATTTTGTTAGGGTTAAAGAAACAGTGGGATTAGCGCGTTCGCTAAAAAGATGTCCGTCCCTGACGGGACAGACTCGTTTGTTACGGGTTAAGGCGCCTTTCTCTGCTTGTTGTTCTGCCTTATTTGTTTTTGCACTTTTAGGTCGTGCGGGTGAGCGGTCGCTTCTTTCTCTGTGGTTCTGTCAGCAACCGATCTCACTTGGTGGTGTGAGTATCAAAGGGTGATTAAGGGATTTATTATTGAGATGTGTACTGTGAAAGGGGGATCGATGTGAGTTGGTCTTTGGTGAGTTTGATGAAGTCCTTTACGAAGAGGACCTGGATGGATGAAAAATCTTTTGAAAGGGATTGTATTTTAATTTCGACTGCCTTTGTTGTGGCAAGCATGAAACACTTTGAAACTTGAGAATTCTTGAGTTTTAAGAGGTTCCTGTTAATGTCTGATTTTCCTGTTTCGATTTCGATTGCGATTCGTGAATCGGTATCAACTATGTCAATGCCGTTTTTTTCTAAGACAGGCTGAAACTCATGTTTTCTTAAGAATTGGGCTGTTTCGTAAACCCAGTATGTATGTTCTATTCCGCCCCTTGTGGGTCTTTTCATGATCTGGATGCCTGATTTTTCAGCTGCAATCTTGCCATACTCTGTTACCTCGAAGAGCTTTTTTTTGTTGACGTTGAGGCTCTTGATTAAGCCCTTTTCTGAGAGGGATGCGTGGAGACCTGCCATGGTTGAAGGGTGGATCCCTAACCTTTTGGTTCGTTCATCAACACCGTCAAGCGGCCGCTCAATGATGTTGGTCAGAAGGCATTTTTCCAGGGGGGGTAAGTTATCTGAGGCCTGAGAACATTGTGGGAACCCCTGATTTATGAGTTCAGGCGTTTCTGTTCCTGTAATATCTGCAAACTTCTGCATCTTGGCTTTCAGCTCCTCATCACCAATATTTTCGTCTTGTTTCACAAAAGGAGCCCTTATAAGAAACGGGTCATAATGTCTTTGTTTTACGTTGATGATGGCCTGACCGGTTTCGAGCATGCCCAAATATTTTGATTTGTAGATGTCAAGGTTCATGGCCTTTGCCATAGCATTGATGTCTATTGCTGTGGAAAGGCTGAAAGATATTTTTGAGTTCATGTTGGCAAAGACGGCGTTGGGGATCTCTGAAGGCGTTTGATCAATTGCGATGAGGCCAATGCCGTATTTTCGTGATTCTCTGAAGAGATTTGACACCATATTGTCGTCTTTTGTTTTCATGGCGATGTTATGGAATTCCTCAAAGATCATGACCTGCTTCAGGTTTTCTGACTGGATTCCACAGTGCTGGTTGTAGATGCTTAACCAGTTCAGGATCACGTGGATAAAGAATTTTCTGTCATAGGGACTCTTCAAGTTCCCGAATTCCAGGACGATGGGTCTTTTGAAAAGTTCTTGGAGCGGGTAATGTTTTTTTGGGTTTACAACGTTTCCAGACGCCCCTTTCGACAGAAAAGTAATTTGACGAGACACGCTTTCTTTCCATAACCCTGACCTTCCGGAGAGCTTTCCGCGTTTACCCATGTCTTTGTTTATTTCTCTTAAAACGATCTGTTTGAGGTCCTCAAAAAATGGGTTTTGTGTTTCCTGGTACGCCATTTCCATATAGTTCAGGAGCATGGTATCTGCGCCGATACCGCCTATGTAGTCTTCAGAAATGATAGCGATGATGGACTTGGTGTATTCGTCGCTGCGGATGCCTGGTGGTACGTTTAAGAAATTGAGGAACAAAGGATTGATGTCGCTTCCAACGGTGATGACCTGAACGTCATCGAACTCGTTTATGAGGTTTCGGTAGCTCTTTTCCCAGTCAAAGATGAGGAAAGGGATACCTCTTTTGTGGAGTTTTCTGATCACGTTTTTGGCGAACGTTGTTTTGCCTGAGCCGGTTGATCCAAAGATTCCCATGTGCCGGTTGATGTCTCTTAATTTGAGTTTGAAGGGCGATATCGGTTTGTCGATGTACTCGATTTCTCCGATGTCGAGGTCTCCTTCGCACAGGTCTTGTGGGGGTGGTGGGAGTATGATTTTGTCTTCGATGTCTTTTTTTGCGTGGCACGAGATGAAGAGGTCTATCAGGTTTTCGATCTCTTTTTTTGCTCTGAAATCGTCTTCAAAGAAATACATCTGCCTTAACTTTTGGGTTTTCTGGGCGCCAAAGACAGGTTTGAGAATCTTAAGTTTGTCGTCTATGGTGATCATCTTTTTGCTGTTTTTAGCTCAAAGTTCTTGTGGCACCACCCGCATTTGCATGGGTAATCTTCGATCTTTTCCGATTGTGTTTTTGTGTGTATTTCTGTGATGAGCGCTTTGATTTTTTTGAGGTACTGAGGAGTTATCCTGTATTTTTTGAGGCCGTTTTTGAACTTCAGGAAATGGATTCCTACACTGGGTAAGGTACCTGTTTTTTCTTCGTAAAGAAGAGCGTAGATGCCTAACTGTCGTTTGTAGTCGTCTAAGAGTTCTATTGATTTGGATGTCTTGTAGTCCACGAGGAATGGTGGGTCGTGGTTGTGGTGGATGGCGTCTATTCTTCCAAGCGTCATAAATGTTTTTGAAAAAAATGTTTTTTCAAGGGTCGGTTCAGGCTCATCAAATTGCTTGTCTTTGAGGAAATCGTGGACAAAGTTAATAACCATTTTTTTGGTGTCATGGAAATAAAAGGCCATCTCGTCTTCTCTAAAGTCGAGCGATAGAAGGCTTTTTTTCCAGGTCATCCATTCGTATTTGAGAAGGTCTGTTACGGTTTTTATGAGGTGACTGTAGTCCATGTTTGCGCACCTGTTTATTCCGTGTTTGTAGAATTTGTGGATTGTGGAATGGACTGCAATGCCTCGTATGAGGTATATGTTGGGTTTCTGTTTTAGCTTCAAAATCTTGCTGTAATAGAACTTTCTGGGGCATCTTATGTAGGCGTTTATGGATGACGGAGAAAGCCATCTTTTAGCAGTTCTTAGTTCTTTTTTTGGTTTATTATTGGTGGGTGGGTTGATATTGTTCACCTGTTTCATATTTGTCGGAGCCTTCCAGGCTCATTTCAAGTCCTTCCCCCATCATCTGGGCTTTTTTGGTCTGCTGCTTGAAATCAAGCAGGAATTCCCTAAGATCTTTTTGAGGGAAGGATGTGTCGCGTGCGCAATCTTTGAGTTCGCGCCTTATCTGGTCTTTTATCTGAATTTGCATCTGGTTGAGACCTAACCAGATATTGTCCTTTTGGTAATATTGATCAATTGGTCTTTCAAGTCTCCAATTGTTGATCTGCATCAGGTCTTGGTAGAGGTCTGAAATGTTCTCTTCTCTGAGTCTTTCCCTGCCAGTGATTTCTTCGAGGACCAAGTTGACTCTGTCTTCTGAGAGCTCCTTTTTTTGATTAAAAAAACCATCAAGATACGATGTTTTTCCCGGGATTTCTGCTTGCTTCATGAAATATTCTGATAACATATATGGTGTTTTTCTTTTCACATTATAATCGATTGGGAAGTCCATTGTGGGAATTACCGTGACCTTTGCGCCTTTGAAACTGGAGATATAGTTTTGGTAATAATTGGCTTCTTTTTCATCAAACATTTTTACTCCTCATGGATGATAATGCCTCATGATTTATAAATTTTTCTATCCTGCAGAACATATTTCTTCACTGAAGAGTAAATAAACTTAAAAATCTCCTTTTTGCAGGACACAGTATATAGAAAGAAATCAAAATAAGAGGAGGGCTTAAAGATGAGAGAAACCAGTGAAAGAATGGAGGAAATGGGAGAAGAGTATGACCAGGAATATCAAAGCCTTAAAGAAGAGTATGATGATATCTCAGAAGAAATCGACACAAAAACAGAGGACTTCTACGAGAAATGGCATGAGATAGACGGCTTGAAAGAAGAGCGGCGCGAAATCCAGGAAAACAAAATTGAACCCTTTGAATCCGAAGCTTTTGACAGAGATATAAAACAAAGAATTTCTATGTTAGGCGCATATAGCCAGGTAGAGGCCCAGGGATACCGTGATGAGCTTCAATTAATTAAAGAAGAGGAAGCGAAAGAAATACGGAAAAGGACCGTATTCAGGGAGCAAGAAATGGATTACTCTCCACCAGAACCAAACATTCAAGGCCAAAAAAACAGCCTTTATGGGGCAATTGAAAGCGCAATCGAAAATCATCAAGAAGAACGGGATAAGATTGAGGAAGACTCTCAAGAGGAAAAGAATGAATCCAGTGATGATACCCATGAGAATTGAAAAGGCCTTAAAGAGTGAGGGAAACTCCTCTTTACTATACCCATCCTATTCAATCTCACACCAACCTATTCAACCACACCCCACACACCTCCATCCCCATAACCATATCTCTCAAAAACACCACTTTTCTTCACTATACTCTTCATAATGACCATCTATCCCCCCGCACCCTCCTTGGAGGGTGAGGGGGGGCTAGAACCCACCCCATTATAATTTATAGAGAACAACCCCCCAATATCTCTTTCCCTTCCTCCTATTCTATATCTTCAGCACAGCCTGAACCTCCCATAGCAACTCTATCTGCAAAGACCCACTCACGCTCTTTCACCAATATCAATTTTCGCCAAGAAAATATTCATCTCATCTATATCTCCCAATACATCCCAACCTTCCTCATCATGCTTAGCATGTCAATACTCGACACCTGATGAGACCTACATCTTCATTCCAATATCCCTCCCAATCATATATTTCCCACAACACAAAAATATTTATAAAACCTATATCTTCCACTTAACCGGGAATTCCTACAGGGGAGACCAACCACAAAGACCTCCCAGCGAATTCCCATCCCCATAAAACAACCACAGAATTCTGCCCCCTACAACAGTACTTTCTTGACCCACATTCGCTCCTCACACATTCTGTTTCCATTTCTTCCTCTATGCTACGAGGAAACCCACGGAGCCCAATGGGGTCAGAGGCAACCCGCTGACCCCGTATCCGCCTGCTTCAGGCGGATCAACATATATCCCCTACACCACAATCAAACACCTAAACTCCGCCAACAAATCACTTCTTAACAAAACACTCTAAGACACCCAATTCTCAAATTACAAACATTCACAATACAACACACCAAAATCGCCAAGCTTCACTCCTTTTCCATCCTCTTTCACAACACCATCCACTAAATCCCATTTCTAACAACCACTACATTTCTCGACTAACCCATGCTTCACCAGTAAATCACACTTATTTAATTCCAATAACAAAATCCCCGAACACCCCAATTTCACAAGTTTCAACCTCCATTGGTCCAATTTTCTCTAATCTCTTCACTCCTTTTCCATCCTCTTTCATTCAAAAACCATCAACCACAACCACCCCTTTTCCTTCTTTGCCCCGCCTAAACTTCCCGTTAGGAGAATCACTTTTTCCGTCAGGAATATTCAAACCGAGGGGCTATCATTAACAATCATCAACAAAGAATAGAAATCTCAAAACAATTTCACCTAATCAAAAGCGGACTACATGATAGTCAAACAAATAATTCTTTTCAGATTTAATTCTCAACCCTCAAAACACCCAAATTCTCAAGTTTCAAGCTTTCCCCATACTATCCGCCTCCCTCCCAGTGCACATTCTTTTTCCTAATATTTTCATAGATCCCACACCGAATTTCTTGCGTTTCAAACCATGTAATAGATTTCTCTCAGTCCCCATACATCAACCATTGCATTGTTTCTGCACCTCATCCATCACCTACAATCCACTCCCTTGTTGTGTTCTGCCACGCCCAAATTTCCCGTCAGGAATGTGCAACACGGGGGGGCTATTTTAAGGTCAAAAAGAAATTATAAATAGCGCTTCTTGTAATCCGTTCAGCCTCCCCCGAAATATTTGGCACTGATGTTTCAGGTTTTGTTTGTCACCCCCTGAAACATCAAAATTGTCGGGTTTCCGGTCTTCTCAGGACAGGTTATGATTAAACCCGCGCTGAAAATCAATGCGTTCTTGAGTTCTGTGACTCATTACCTTTTTTGGAAAAGCCAATTAAAAGCTTTTATCCCAAACAAGCATTACCAATAAACATTTCTTTTTCTGCGTCGCCTTTTTGTATATGAAACCAGGCATTCGTCTCCACCTGGCGGCACTCGCACCTTCCCCACTGACCTTGCGGAAAAGCACATGTTTTCGCACTGCTCACAAAACGCCTTACCTATGTTTCGTTGTTTTTCTTCGATTGGTTCTCTGCACATGAAGCACAGAACCGTCATGAGGACTGGTTCTTTCGAGTCGTAGATTTTTGAATATGATGGCATTTTTTGTCACCTGTTCAGTCTTGATAGGCGTATTCTTGCCATACGTCCTTGCATTTTCTTATGTTGATGTTCAGCTCCACAATTCTTTCGAAAGCTTTTTCTTTGTTTATGAGGTGCGGATATTTTTTGTAGGTTTCAAGCAGTATCGATGCTTTGTCTCTGAACTCGCTTTCTATGAGGTTTATGAATTTTTGGTGAATGTTTGTCTTGCCTTCATCCTGGGTTATGCAGCTGTAAAGAAGCGCTAAGTCCTGCACTCTTTCGAGGATTTTCTTTATTTTGTATGCGTATTTGTTGAAATTTTGAGGGTGCATTCTTTCGAAGTCTGCTGTGTTGAATGCTGATACGTCTGTGCCAGAATCGTCAAGGTCGAGTTTCCAGAAATCATTTTCGTTTTGTTTTTTTGGTATGTAGAGAAGAACTGCGTGTTCTTCATTTATTGCCCAGTTGATGAAGTCCCAGTATGCCTGTCTTTCTTCTTCACCGTCTGGATATAATCCGTCAAATTTCTTGATGGGTTTCAGGGTTGCTTTTTGCGGCAGTTCTTCTTCATGTATCCAGTTTTGGACTTGTATGTTGATTTCTTGTTTCATTTGTTTAACCTCGTGGAGCGGGTCCTTTTTTTGCTCGCTCTCAGGACATTTGTTTCCTGAGAGAGAGTTGAAAGCTTGTATCTTCAGTGTCAGGGTGTCGCAGCCTTGTTTTAGGTCTCTGCCTTCATACTCAATTTGTTTTTTTAGGTGTTGGTTGATGCCGATTACAACGTCTCTTACTGTGCCGCTTCTTTGTGCTGGGTCGAATACGCTTTTTGCACTAAATCTCAAAATTAGGTCTTTTATGAGGTGGCCGGAACAGTTTCCTCTGTATCTTGAGTCCCCCCACGGTCCGCGGTCTGGGTACGATACCACGCTGTATAATTGTTTGTTTTCTTGGTACAGGCCGTAGAACCCGCTTCCAAAACCATTGAGTTTTTCTTCAAGGTTTTCGGTTTTTGCCATCTCTGAGAGTCTTGCTCTTACTGTGTGCTGTGGGATTTCTGGCCTGAACTTAGAGATTTTCCGGTGTATTTCTCGGATGTGCTGGGCGTTGTTTGCTGCTACGCATTCCAGAATTAAGGTTTTTATTGTTTGCATTTTTCTTATCCTCCGTGCCTTTTGTTGTTGGGCACGGAGTTGATTGGGGCTCATTTTCTTTGCATGTTTTATCCAAACCGTCTTTTCTGTCAGGTTCCATTTTCCTATGCCTTTTTATTTTCTTTTGAAAGTTCAACACAAGAAAATGAGGCTTTATTTCTTTTCATCCGCATTTTCTTCGTAATGAATCCTTAATACCTGGGGCTTTACAGTCACCAATAGAGAGTAGGTAACCATAACTCTTTTTTGTAGTGGGAGGTGGCAACATGACTAAAGCTTCCGGTGTAAAAGCAGTAATAGTGAAAGGTGGCAAAGTCTTGGTCCTTGTAGAAAATGATGGCAGGCTGGATTTGCCAGGAGGAAGAGTTGAGGAAAACGAAGATTTGTTGGCAGCCTTAGATAGAGAAATTTCTGAGGAGACTGGGTTATCCATACAAATAAGGGGGATTGTTTTGTGTTGGTCTTTTGAGAAAAGCTCAAAGTTGTGGATCAATGGCTCAACGTATCTTTGCAGTTATGTTGGCGGGAAAATAAGGCTGAGTTGTGAGCACCGCAGCTATTTCTGGGCAGACAAAAACATGGTCGAAAGGCTTTGTTCCGCTGATTTTGGGAGGCTAAGAACATACCTCAAAGGCGCCGAGCCTGATCCGTCCTCTGCTTACCTTACACCAACAAGGCCCATTTACGGTTCGCACCATTGTGGTTTAGCAGGATGATGCATAAGTCTTCTGGGGGAGCGAGGCGGTGTCCAAGTTTCTCAAGCGCTTCTTCATTTCGACATGTGGAGGCGTGGTGATCGACAATTTTGGGATGTAAGGAGTAACACCGCCTTTCGTTGCTGCAAGATCTATTGGATATCGGTCATATACAACCACGTCTTATGTTTGACCTCAACCGCCCTGGGGTTAACCGTTTGATGAAACTAGTCGACACACTTGATTCTTTTTGCCATAATCCCCGAATTCGAACTGAATTTGCACTTCAGATTGACTTTGATTTCTGTTCACAATGTTACGACAATTGAGTTCAGAGACTCGATTCAAATCTCATAAATACCATTTGTATTGTGAAAAGCGCTATAGTTTCAGTATAATGCAAGAATGTGTGAATTCGGATAGTGCGACGCGAAAGGCAATTTATGAAGAGTCTCAATTTCTCTTTAAACGACTTCGGAATATATGAATAATAAATCTAAAGGATTTCAGGTAAATGGCAAAATCGAAAAATAATGAAATAATAGAAACAGATGAGGATACAAAAGACGTCGATCCTTATGATGGGAGTCTTTATCCTTATCCTTCCAAACCTGATGTCGACAAAATTGAAGTTGATGTGAGGGAGACACCTTTCTCTGTTTTTGAAATCGTTAGGCAATATGAAAAGGGAAATTTGAAGATCGATCCTGAGTTCCAAAGAAACCGAGTGTGGAGTCCAAAACAGATGTCCTGGTTCATGGAATCCATTCTTCTTAATATACCATTGCCCCAGTTATTTTTGAATCAGGATAAAAAAGGAAAATATATTGTTGTTGATGGCCTCCAGAGGATAACGACTATTTACGATTTCTTAAACGGTAATTTTGCATTCCAAGAGTTAGAAGCCCTACCTTGGTTAAACGGAAAACGATTTTCTGATCTAGGAGATCTACAGTCACGTATAGAAGACCGAAAACTACCCGCTTACATCATAAGACCCTCTGTTCCTCTAAAGATGATTTACGACATTTTTAAGCGTATCAATACAGGTGGCACACAATTGGAAAGGCAGGAGATACGAAATTGCATTTATCTTGGGGCATCGACAAAACTGTTGAAAGAGTTATCTGAATTGGAGGTTTTCAAAAAAGCCATTGACTGGGGTATCGGATCAAAACGAATGAAGGATCGGGAAGCTGTGCTTCGCTATATAGCATTCAAATTGTTTCATTACAAAAACGATTATAAAAACGATATGGATGATTTTTTAGGCAATGCTATGAAAAAGATTAACATAGAAATGGACTCTGATGAAATTGATGAAATAAAGGAAGATTTTATCAGAGTAATGAAATGCACCTATCAATTTTTTGGAAATAGGAATTTCCGAATCCCAACCGGTTCTTCCCGTGGTCGCATAAATATAGCAGTTATGGAATCTGTCGGCCATTTTTTTTCATCAAAAGACGATGATTTTTTGAAAAAAAACAAAAAATCAATCATTTTTAATTTTCGACGCTTAATAGAAGATGAAATGTATCTTGACGCTGTTAAAGTGTCCACTGGTGATAAAAAACGTGTGCACAACCGGTTTAAAATTTCTGAAAATATATTGGGGAATGTATGATGCTCACCGGAATCAAACTCAAGAACTTTAAGTGTTTTAAGAACGAGGTCATTATTCCGGTGGACGGTATCAATCTATTCACCGGTTTGAACGGGCGCGGAAAATCCACAGCCCTTCAGCCCATATTGTGCCTTCGTCAGTCTTTAGAAAACGTGAAAGCTGCGGATAGGCTTTTTTTGAATGGAAGTTGTGTTTCCCTGGGGAATTATGGCGATATAAAGAATGTTTCCACTCCTAGGAGTGAAGATATTGAATTTGTATTCGATTTTGAATCCGAAACGAACTATTTTTCAATTGCATTTCATTTTGAAGAAGACGAGGAAGACGATCTTGTTATTCGCGTAAAAAGAATTGATATAGAGGGTGAATGCGGCTTGCCATTTTCGCTTTCTGTTTTAAACGAGAACGGAATGGCAGTTGTCCAGGAAAGAAATATAAAAGAACCTTTTTATAATTTGTTCATTGATCCACATCGCACGAATGACTTACAAATCAAATTCGTTTGCGAACACCTTTTTCGTCTAAACAGAATTCATTATGTGTCTGCGGACAGAATCGGCCCCAGAGACTACTATCCCCGTGAAAGTTATGGAGATTTTCTAAATGTGGGTTCAAGAGGGCAGCATACTGTGGATGTGCTTGCGAGGAAAAGTAATAAAACGGTTACAGAAAAGCTGTGCATACGTGAAATCGGTTCGGATATTGTAGTGGATCAAGTTTCAGCGTGGCTTAACTATATTTTTACCGGTGGAAAAGTCGACATTGAGCATTTTGAAGCAAATATCATAGGAATGCGGATGAACTCCGACGGCTCTGCTAATCGTTTCAAGCCAATAAATGTCGGATTCGGGTACAGCTATGTATTGCCCATCTTGGTATCCGGTTTGATTGCAGAACCGGGAGATATTTTGATCGTCGAAAATCCTGAAGCTCATCTGGTACCTTTTGCCCAATCTCGAATTGCCGAATTCCTTGCTATGGTGAGCAGAGCCGGAGTTCAGGTCTTTATTGAATCCCATAGCGACCATATTTTAAACGGGATAAGAATCTCGGTAAAAAAAGAACCTTCAACTCACAAATCTACCAACATCCTATTCTTTCAAGATGGTACAGATAATCCTTTGCTTAAAATTCCGGTTGACGAAGAGGGACTAATTAAGAATTGGCCTCAAAATTTTTTCGATCAAAGCGAAAAGGATTTTCAAAAGCTCCATGGAATCTGAGATACAATTTTTTGTAAATGAATATTCACTGCAAGAACAATTTTTCGATATTTCCGAGTTCGAAAAAGCTGTTATCAAGCTGTTATTAATGATTAGCTACATTGGGGAAATGAGAATTAAAAACCGGCTCTTTAAGAGCATGTACCTGTTTGTGAATTTCAAAGCGATCCGAAATGAAGATTTCCGCTCCACTCTGAACCGAATGACCCAAAAGGACATCAGGGAAAATTTCAAAAGAATTCTTTTTGACAGGAATAATCCAGCAAACTGGCAGGATGATCAAAAACATAGTTCGAATGATATTTATGTTTATGAGAGCAAGGTTGTAACCGAAACATCCATGGCGGAATTGGCGGAACGTAAACTGTTGAACTCGGAAATAGATGGGGCATTATTAAATTTTGAAGGGTCATCTCTTCAAAATGGGGAACCGGCGACGGTTAAAAAGAAAGGAAATGATTCCGAAACGGTCCAGCTTGATTCATTTATTGAAAAGGAAACTTTAAATCAATGGATGAAAGGTATTCATCCGAGAGAAATAGCTTATTCATTTGATTCTACTGAGCCACCAACAGATGAACAAACAGTGTTGAAAGACTCTTTCAGATTTCAGTCGACAAACAAATTATGTCAGGGCAGACGAATATACGAAGAATTAACCACGGGCAAGTTTTGGTATGTGGACAATCTGCACTGCGGGGATAAGTCTCATCTCGAAGTTTTCGATAAGAGGGGGAACCATCTCGGTGAAGCCAGCATGGAAGGAAAATTTGTACTCAGTACGAAAAAGAAGGATAAGAACATCAAAGGCCTGATATAAACGAATGAAACAAAACGAATCGACATCACCCGGGACCCTCGCTCAACGGGAACTAGAAATCTCAGCTATCGTTCCATTTAGACCGATTAGATAAGCATTCTGTGAAACATTCTGTACTGTACAAGACCGGCAAATGGCTATAGTATGTACCCTTAAACCAAGAAACAAGCGCAAGAAATGAAATAGAAATTGGGGCCAGCTGTTATTCAACAATAATTATCCTATCCGCAAATCCTTACCGTGACCGAAAAATTACGGATACGCAATCTAAGTATGAGCTGTGATACTTCCTTTTTATCTCAGCAACGCCGATTTTTGTGTGATGAGCCAAATATCGCATCTCCCCGGATTTGAAAACCGCTTTTGGGAAGAGTTTAAGACCAATATCTTGTGGCCGCCCCTTTTTTTCCCACCGTTTACTCGAATTGCACAAATTCAATTGCATCATCAATCTGCTTGGTTATTTCTTTCTCTGACTCGTCGTTTTCCGAAAACCATTTCCTGTAATCATTTAGCGCGTCAAGAATGAGCCCTGCATGATCTGACATGAAATTCTTGTTGTCCCCATCATCTTTCGCCATTTTTCAATTGACTGCCTCAAACGGGTAATGATCCATCCTGACATATTTGTTTTTGCATACTTCTTGTTTTTTTCTGTTTTCTTTCATTGGTATCAGCATCCAGAGACAATTCCCTTTATGAGTTGGGGGAATTGTCCTTTCTATTTGCCCAAATATCCGTCGTCAGTTCCAGGGTTCCTCCAAGGATCGAGATCAGGTGGGGGTATGTGATCGTCTCTGGGAGTAGTCCCACACACGTTGGTAAGCGGTTTGTATATAAAAAAGCCACCCAAAAACAATAGAAAATTTGAGTTTAAACTAAATTTAAGTATATGAAATAATGGATACTTTTTATATTATTTGCTTGACTGTGATTGCTTCCTTTTTTTAGTCTATATTATTGAAAGGAGGTGATTTGGTTTGTGCAAGAAAACTGTGATGTTTCTTTTGGGTGGTTTTGTGGGACTGGTTTGTGTGTCAACTGTGTATTGTTCTTTTTTTGTGACCGAATATCCCCGACTTCCTTTTCAAGAAGGAGTGATTAGTGAGCAAACCGGAACTAACGTTGTTGGTGTTGGCCCTACTCCCTCTGCTGCTGTAAATGATGGAATCAGGCAGATCAGGCAACTGTTTGGTAGATTCTTTATTTCGTCTGAGACCGTTGTTCGGGAGGGCATTCTAGAAAGAGACGTGATTGTTGAAAAAGGCGGTTTTTCTGGTTCAAAGCTTGATCGGTTTTATGAAGGCATTTTTTGTCGCAACAACGAATATTTTGCTGTTTTCCGGTTCCCTCCGGATTTTGTGGAGGCCGTTAGACTCAGAGAAAAGGAGAGGGACAAAGTTTCTTCTAAATTTTTTGCTTCTTTTGATGCCATCACTTATAGCACTGTATCTGTTGATTCGTTCGGCGAAGAAGTCAGGAAAGAGTGGGGCATTAAGGTTCCTTGCTTCGTTAAGCGTTTCTTTGATTTCTTTATTTGGCACACAAAGGACATAGGAAATATCGAGATCGTAACAGAAAATGGGTAACTTTTGTTGTGTCGTCAAATCATATTTCGGTTTGAAAAAGAAAAGGAAAGGGGCCGAGTTCCGGCTCCCTTTTCTTAGGTTCATATCACTTCATCGATTTCTTCAATGTTTTCAGGAACAAGTTCGTCATCGATTATTGTTTTGTTGGGCTCTGTCTTTTCTGCCTGAGTTTCTGTGACCTCTACTTTGTAGAGGTTGACTGCCTGGTTACGTTTGTTCTTTGTTTTGCCTTCAAAGGTTATCCTCACTTTTTGGCCGATTTTTGCGTACTGCATTCTGTCATCGATAACTGCGCAGCCCCACACAAAAAATGTGCCTTCCTCGTTTTCCAGGTAGTACCTTGCTGATAACCCGGATTGTTCGTCTTTTGGTTCCTTGTTTACAAGGACACCTATTATGTTGTCTCCTTCTTTTGCAGGTTTCCAAGCCCCTGGTTCTATGGTTTTCCATTTCTCCATTTTGTTTTTGCACCTCCTAAGATATTTTTTTGTTTTGTCATAATTTTTTTTGTCTACCTGCATGTTGGTCAGGGACAATCAGTTCTTGTTCGCAAACATCGCATTTCTTAATGATAAAGGAATGCTGGTTTGTATCCTCATACCTGCAGTCCTCAAACATTTCTTTGTTGTGGTCACAGTTATGCCGAGTTTCTTCAAAAGCCCCTCGGAGTTCATCCAACAGGAACTCATCTTGTCTGTCTCTCTTAAACTGTTGCGCGGTTTTTTCGCCAACGCCTTGTGTTTTACGCGGTTCAGATCTCATTTATTATCTACCTCCGGAGGCAATTCCCCTCCAACAGGGAAAGGGGAATTGCAGCCAAAAGGCCAATGAGCGATTGGTGGATCAGTTTGTTTGAATATTTGATCTCATATTTAATACTTTTGAAAGATAGGTCAGGAAAAGGCTGTCTAAAGAATAGTGGATAGCGCCAAGTTAGGAAAAGCACCTTGTGTATTTCAGGATTCATTTTTTTGGGAGTTTTGGTTCTGTAATTTAGATCGCTTCAAAACCATTTCTGCAATGTATTATTTTTCTTGGTTGTGGGTTTATAATAATATTTCCAACCTTTATCTTGATCAGAAAAAAAGTCATGCCAAATCTCTGTGCCACAGCAGGAAAATTCTCCAGTACCATACCGTGAAGGATGACATTTCAGCATTGTGGAATATTGCGGTTGTTCATGATCAAGATCGATACTGAATAAATGATAAAAAGGTTTCCTGTTTGGATGGTCTCTTTCATTCAGCTTTTTTAGAGCTCTCATTAAATTCTGGATTTCTCTATCTTGAAACACCCCATCACCTCCGTATGTTCCTGGTTTCTCTGTCCCACAGTTCGGACATTTACCGGATTGGCAGTTTGCTCTTCTGGAATTATACTCGACATATTCTTTTGGAGGGCTTGGTCTTTCATTATTCCAGTTGAATTTGATAGGGGTTAGTTCAAACCCAAACATTGAATCTTTCAAAATCATTGTATCACCTCAGATAACTTGCTCCTATTTGGTGAGCAAGTTTATTGCGCCTCTACTTTATGACACCCGGTGTGAATTTCCAGTGGAAACCTATATGGTATATGAATGTTATGTTATTGTTTTTTATTATTTATTTATTTTCAATATTGAAAAAATATCATTTTCATGCGGCCTTTATAAAGATTGTCCCTGCCAAGTAAATACAAAGGGAGGGATGAATACTCAACAAATCTCCTTTTCAAAGTTCCATCGGAAAATCACACCCCCTCTCCCTCTTTATCTTTTGTTACTGATGCGTAAAGAGAAAAAACTATATAGATCATTTCTTCTGAAAGGCTATGGAAAACCTTTTGGTAATTTTCCGGTGGAGATGGAACCAATGCTTGCGAACAGAATCAAAAACCAGATTGACCAGATGTTGGACAACGCAATAATTCTTGATCGAAGATTTCTAAATGATGACCATTTAAGCCGCGAAGAACAAGAAAAGGTTCTGCGGGACATTTTTGACGAAAATGTTCGCCAAAAAGAAATCCAGGAATTGACCCGCCATTTCAGTCCGGTAATGAGACAAGGTGAGTGTCTGCCGGCTATAGGGGTTTATGGCAGTACAGGCGTCGGTAAATCAGTCACCATCCACTATTTTCTTCAGCTCTTTAGCGGCCTTTGCAGCGAGAGAAATATTCCTTTTCGAATAGTCCATCTTGATATCACAACACCCAGACCCTGTTTTCGCGCTTTAAATGACATGGCTTGCATTCTGGGCGTTTCAAAGCGCTACGAGCGCGGTATTTCTTTGGATGAATTTATGGGTAAAATTGAAGACGGGCTAAAGAATTACAAAGGGTACCTGACTTTGTTCGTTGACGAAGTCGATAATGTGAGGCGGGATCTTGATACCTTCCTCAAGTTTCTTGTTAAGCGTCTCCCAAAATCTGTGCCTGCCAAAATCCTGCTTATTTTGGTTTCGAACAATTTGAACTGGGCAGAAGGGATCGATCCGCGGATCAAGTCTGTTTTGAGGATGAAAGAACTTATATTTGCCTCCTATAACGCAAAGGACCTCATGAAGATTTTGAGTATCCGGATACAAAAGGCTTTGGATTCCACAAAAATTGAAGAGGGAGTGATTTCCAAGATAGCAGCGGTTTCAAGCAGGGATCACGGAGATGCTCGGAAGGCGGTTGAGCTTCTGGCAATCGCTGCTGAAATTGCTGAGATTGAAGGATGCTCAATAAATTTGGAAACTGTAGACAGCGCCCATGAAAAACTTGAAAGAGAGAAACACGTAGCAATGATAGGTAATTGCCCCAAGCAACTTCAGGCAGCACTCCATTCTGTTCTTCAAGGTTCCACAAATACATATAATGACAAAGCCAAGGATAAGAAAGCTCAGTACACAGGGGCGGTATACGAAAAATATCTTTCGTTGTGCAAAAGGATAAACATGCGCAGCTTGACGCAAAGAGCATTTTCTGACTTGATATCCGAGCTCGATGTATATTCCTTTATCAGGACCCGCGTTTTTTCCAGGGGACGTTATGGACGATCCAAAGAAATAATTATTGAGTTCTCGGATGCTGTTATTCGAAGGCTCATGGAAGTAATCGAAGCGAATCTTGAATTAAGATAACTGAACCGGTTCATTCTATTTTTTTGTCAGTATCAGGCCCAGAACCTTTTCTACGTCGTTTATCACTTTGAGGCAGCCCTGAACTGGATTTAGATTGGCCTTTTTGGCGTAGTGCTCGATGTACCTGTAATTGTTTCCGAGGTACTTTGAGGTTTTTCCAACTATTTGGCACAGCACCGCTGCTGATAGTTCTGCAACAATCTCTTTTTTCCATTGGTGGCTCTTGTTGGTTCCAACCAATTGTTTGTGGGCAGCATGAGCCAATTCATGAAAGAATACAGTTTCCTCTTTTGAGGCAAGTGCAATTTCTTTTCGTTCACTTGAAAAGTATCCGTAATAGGAAGTATTTCCTGGCATGGCTTTTACTGAAATACCCCATTCTTTCGCTTTTTCCATTAAGGACAGGTTTGGTAGCTCAATCTTTTCGTATTCAACCGTTTCACCTTCTGTGTCTTCTATTCTGAAAACAGGTCTCGCCATAAACCCAGCCAATTTTTCTTCTTCGTCACCCTCATCATTTTCGAGCTTCATAATCTTGGGTACAAAGATATGGATTGCCCTCGCGCCCTTTATTACGTGTCTATCGACTTCTTTCCACTGCCGAAAACCCCTTGCATCTTGGGTTTCTGAGAGAAAAATCAGTATTCTGTTCAGAAGCGACCAGTTCGATGATGGCATGTTGGCAGCCGGAAACACACTATAAGTGATTGCTTTTGGCAGATTTACGGACTCAAAGCAGTCAAGAATTTTTTTGAGCACAGTTTTGATTGTTTTTGTCAATTTGACACCTCCGGGTAATTTCCCTGATGCTCATGGAAATCCCTGGAAGCCCGTGCCGGTATCGGACATGAAGAAAAAAATAGGAGGAATACTGCAATATAGAGAGAATGCGAATTGAATCAGGCGGATATAGTTTTCTTACTACTGCTATTTGAGACCCAGCTCTCTTAGTCGCTTCACTTCTTTGGTTATCTCTGGGAAGACTTGACCTGCTTTTCCCCGGATCAGTACGTTGGTCACATCATCATACGGGGTTTCTGAGAGGTTGACTATGACCAGGAATGCGCCGTTTTTAGCGGCATAGCCGGGGATCGCTGCAGCAGGGTGGACCAGGAGGGTGGATCCTATAACCATGAAAACATCGGCGCTTCGAGACAAATTTGTTGCTTTTTCCACTTCATCTACGGGCATGGCCTGCCCGAACGAAATGGTGTCTGATTTGAGGTACCCGCCGCACTCACATTCCGGGGCTGGGTCTCCTTTTTCAATACGTCTGTGTACTTCGTCCAATGAAATGATTTTTCCGCAGCCAGTACACCGTGCTCTTCGTGTATTGCCATGGAGTTCAATTACTTGTTTGCTTGGAATTCCTGAATCTTGGTGAAGGCCATCAGTGTTTTGGGTAACTACGGTCTCTATCAAACCCATCTCGTAGAGTTCGGCAACTGCTATGTGGGCCGGGTTTGGCCTGGCCTTTATGAGATCGGGGTAAAGTTCCTCTTTCATTTTCCAGTACTCTACTCGAGCTTTTTTTGATGACATGAATTCGTCAAAATATACGGGCCGGTATTTGTCCCATATGCCGCCCTTGCTTCGAAAGTCTGGAATCCCGCTTTCGGTGGATATGCCGGCGCCTGTGAATACGATGTTCCTGTCGCCTTTTACGATTTTTCGTGCGATGATCGAGATCTCAGGTTCTATGTTTTTTGTCCTTTTTGACCCCATGCCTCATAAGAATACTATCTGTGTTCTCTTCAATTCGATTTACAATATTTGGTTTTTGACCAGTGCACATAATCCTTCTTGGTCTCAAAAACGTTACATAGTCTATTATTAGCCAGAGCTCCCACTATTCGTTTCCACTGTTTGTTTCTTTCGGATAGTGGGGACACATTCTCCGCAAACGCCGGTTTCCCCTTTTCTTCATATACATTACTGGTTAGATAGAGGCCTTCGGGAAGCTGCATTAAAAATTTCTTTGTCAATCTCTCATTTTTTAAGAGCTTTGCATTGCCGGTTAACATAGATTGCCTCCTTATTGCGTGATATTACGCTTCTCTCTCAGTTTCCCTGAGAACTTGAAAGTGACCACTCTCCGAGCTTCTAGATTCATATCGTTACCGGTCTCCGGGTTCCTCCCTCTTCGCTCGTTCTTTTCCTTGACGCAGAATTTCCCGAAGCCGCTGATCAGGATATTTTCGCCGGATGTCAGGGTTTGTTTTACAATTTCCGTGAGCGATTCAAATGTTCGGGCAGCTTCAACCTTATTCAAATCCGCGTTCTCTTGTATTCTGTTTATAATACGGCCTTTGGTGAGGGTAATGGAAAAATCCTTGATTCTGCAACAGCTTTCAATTTGTTCAGCGGGGAAGTTACTTCTATTTTACGAATTTGTCAAAATGATATGTAAGTTCAGCTTTCCTCATAAAAGCCACGTGGCTGAAGTTCTTTGGCTTTAATGCCTTTTTCCATGACCAGATAGCGCCTGATTTCGAAGCAGAGGTGGCACATTGATATGTACCCTTTTGCGGGTGTAAAACCGTACTCGTATCTTCCAAACGGATTGGATATGGAATCAGGATCGAACTGGTTGGTGCTCAATCTTCCCCTGTAATTCCCCTCATTGTCATACAGTCTCGGAGGGTCGGTAGCATAAGGGTTGGTGGCTGATTTCGGGCTAAAAGGGCTTCCGTAAGGTCCAAACTGATTGTTGACGCTGTCGGCTAGGTAGGGGCTGCCGGCGCCAAAGGGGTTGCTGGTTGATTCAGGGTCGTACGGGTTTCATGCCGATGTCGCTGGCTACATCAAAGAAAAGATCTGGCACGAATCCCAACAAATCCATCCCCAGAATGACGGGTCCATCATCTTTGAGGCTGAAGTTGCGGGAACTGATGAAATCAGGTTCTGGATTATGTCATGGGGGTCAAAAGCCGAGGTCCTATCTCCGGCATCTCTGAGGGATGAGATAAGGGCAGAGGCGGAAATGATGGCCAGACGGTATGAAGCTGAAGCACCCATTGTGGCCGAAGAAATCCAGCCTTACGGCCGGACATAGAATTTCACTTTACAGCGTAGTTAGCTGGTCATCTGTAATGCGGCACCACTTTAAACAACTATAGATTTCTATTGTACCAACTGGATATCTCAAATATTCAGCACCACCGAAAAGCTGACACATCTGCCATATCGCTCAGCATCAAATTTCATTACATTTGTTGTGATATCAGTTTGCTAGCCTACTTTGTTGTCGTATTTACGATGTAGGTGTTCGATTAGCGTTTGATCGGGGTGGTTCTTTTTGAGGCCGCCCTATTTTTTTATGTACAAACTGTCTTTTTCATTTGCTGGAAAATATGAAATATCGATTAAAATTCTCCTTTTTGTTGACACTACTTTAATTGCGGCAGGGCTTTTTGTCTGTTTTGATTGAAAGGAGAAAGAAGCCGTGATGGAACATAACGAAAACCAAGATTTTGAGCAGTTAGAAGAGTGTAACGACGACATCGGGTACGAGGACTACAATGATGAGATGGGGTACGAAGAGAGTTTGGAGACAATCGACGGTCTTGTTGAAAATGCCTATGGTGAGGGATTTCGAGAAAAACTGGCAGAGCAAAGTTTTGATGGGTTTGTGTTGGATGAAGTGATCGATCAAACTGAGTTGGCTCAGCTGGAATACTTGGATACTGTTGGGAACAATTTATATGAAGGCAGAACGGATGAGTATGTTGCGAGGGAAATGACTGACACACTACACATTGAAATACCAGAAGATATTGGGATAGGTGAAAAAATTGACGATATCGATATAGATGATGTTGTGAAGAGGATGCTTGAACAATCGAATAGAGATTTTGCGAATAACGAAAAAAGTTATCAGGAGAATAAGGAGTTTGATCGTCTATCGAAGCGCTTCGTTCCGAAGAGTCTCAAAAGGTATGGTTCGGGCAAGTCCCAAAAAGAGGTTATGAGGGGTAATTGGGTTGGGTATAATACCGCCCATAAAAGTTACCGGACAAGTCGCCGATACTAGATTCCATTGGGTGTTCTGATATCAGAGAACGATATCAGTCTTTGAAAGGATATTTAATATGGATAATTTTGATGAAGGCTATGATGAATTTAGTGAAATTGAAGATAACATGGAAAATTTTCAGGAGGAGATGGATGGAGAATACATTGATAGTTTTGATGAAGGAGAAATGAATGATTTTGAGGCGCTTTCCACTATTAAAGAACTAGAGGAAAATCAAAATGAGATTTCTGAAGAACATCTTCTTTTCAGTGAAAAAGATGAACCTCTTGAAAGGAAAGATCCAGATCAAAAGCCTGTATCACATGATTATGCTGAGGCCGCGTTGCCTAACGAGATTGAAGAACATCCAGCAGAAGAAATGCATATGGTTGAGATTGAGAGCATTTTTGAGGGTATGGAGCAAACGCTTATTGAGTGGGAAGATGAGAATGAAATTCGTGAGAATGATCTGCCATCATCGCCTTTTCTGCAACCAATTAATAGAAGGGATGAGTTGTATAATGAAATTGGTATTAGGACTGACGAGGAAAAAGAGGCTTATTGGGAGTTTGTCTCTCAGTGTATGAATATGGAGCATAAGGTTATTATGGACATTCCATTGCAAAAAAATGCTGAATTTTGGCCACCAGTCGAGACAGATGAATCCCTGTCTTTTGCATTCAGTTCCATGGATTTCCATCGAGAACATCCGTTTGACAGGTATCAATGGAAGCGTAAGAAGGTTTTTGAGGAAGTCAAGAACCTGGGTATTACATACAGTTCTTTAAGCAATGAAGACGGGCGGGAAAATACACACCGAAGATATGCAGACTTAGTAGGTAAGGAGTTCAGGAATCAGGCTAACTTTTTGTTAGAGACATATGAAAAGCATCCACATTGGCTGGACAAAGATAAAACTTTCAACAGGATAGCAGCCTTGGATTCTGAAATTCGGAAATGCAATGAGATATGGGACAAGTATTCTAGTTGGAAATAGGGATTAACGACGCTAATAATATGCACCATTTTTCTGGTCATGATCCAAAAGGTGCTGATTGAGATCCTCTGGGAGTCTGGTTAAGGCCGACGGGGACCTGGGTCCGGTGTGGAAGGATCTCAAAATGGAGGGAATCTATTATGATGATACTAATTGGTCACGATAACTATGTGAGAAATGCACTAGTCGGAACGATCCTCAGCCCGGACAGTTCACCTGTCAAAAGGCTGAGGAAAGCAGCTTCTGAAAAAGGTCTTTTAATTGATGCAACTTCTGGCCACAAAACAAGGAGCGTTTTGACACTTTCAAATGGTCAAGTTGTTCTTTGTTCCCTGCAACCAGAGACCGTCAGGGGGAGAATTAATGGTTTGCGGAAGAATAGTTTTGATGATTGAGCATAACTAGATTCATATGGTGGCGTAACAGATAAAGTGTTCCATCGGGACCGGACCTTTTGCCTGAACATAGGAGGGATTATGAAAGCTAAGGACAGCAATATTGTTATGATGCACGGTTATTTATGCAGTTTAAAAACGAATATTTCCACGGCGTTGTCACAAAGGCTCTGTATTCCGAGAATCGAAACCAAAGAATTGGGCGAGATCAAGTCAAAAAAGCAAAAAGATTTTAGATATCATCAGGTTGTAGAACTAGCTCAAGATAGAATAAATGGTGGTGGAAGCATCATCCTTGACGGGACATTTGGGAAACGACAGTTCAGGGAACACGTTTACGAAATGGCGCAAAAAACACTGGCAAAAGATATCCTCATAATCCGCTGCCTTTGTGACAACGATGAAGAGATCAAAAGACGAATTGGGGAAAGAGGCGTAAATGAGGATATATGCGTGTCAGAATGGAGAAACAGATCTCACGATGGATTATGCGGCGATAGAGTATATAAGGGCGCTCCCAGCCTAATAACGGTCGATACGGCAAATTATCGAGTCGAGGCCAAAAATCTTAACACTGACTTTTCCTGTGAGGTCGCTCAAAATGTGCATGAGATAATGGGCGAACTCAAACGTTCTTGTTAATTTTGTTGTCCAAGGATGCCAACAAAACGGTTCTGCCTGTACAGCGCTTGAAAAAGAGGGAGGGTAAAAATGGAAACTATGATGCTGATCACTTTGGTTGTGTTGGGATTAGTCATTTGCGTTCATTTTTTAGCTGTTAAAAATGAAAGAACACAGATATCGAAAGGAGGCGTCATGAACAAGATCGTTGAAGGAAACAATGTATTTGCCACTGATCTATATAGGCTGTTGGCCACAGAAACAGAAAGGAACCTGTTTTTTGGTCCTAATAGTATCCACAATGCCCTTGGTATGACTTACCTTGGCGCTGGGAGTGAAACCGCGAAGGAACTCGGAGATGTGTTGTTTTTGGGCCTCGCCCGTGAACAGGTCGGGCCCGCATTCGGCGAGGTAATCCATGCGTTGCACACTCCCCAAATGGTTCAGGAGTGGGAAAACGTGGGTAATGAATGCAGGCAAAAGGAGGTTCCCGCGTATGAGTTGTCTATAGCCAACGCTCTTTGGGCTGCCAAGAATTACCCATTCAGAAAGAGCTATGTTGCCGAGGTCCGCAAACATTTCGAGGCTTTCATAAAGACATTGGACTTCAGGAGTCATCCAGAGCCCAGTCGGCAGACCATCAATTCTTGGGTGGAGAATAAAACTAACCAAAAGATCAAGGAGCTTCTTTCTCCGACACATATCAATAACGACACGCGGCTGGTACTCACAAACGCCGTTCATTTTATGAGCAATTGGGCGTTGACTTTTGAAAAGAGGGCAACAAGAGACCTGCCTTTCACTCTAATTGATGGGACAAAAATAAATTGTCCTCAAATGTTTCAGCAAGCCCACCTGAGTTATTTGGACACAAGAGATTTCCATGGCATCTCGCTTCCTTACAAAGGACACGGCATGGAAATGATTTTGTTCCTGCCAAAAAAACTTGCGGGGTTACAGGCTTTAGAAAACAAACTCAGCACGAGTAATCTAAACATGTGGATGGACCAATTCAAACATCATGAAGTGCAAGTCACCCTTCCGAAATTCAGATTTTCTTACGGTGATAGCATGGTAAATTCTTTGAAGAGAATGGGGGTGAAAAAGGCGTTCTCTGCGGAAAAAGCAGACTTTTCCGGCATGACAAAGAAAAAGGATCTATTTTTCTCAGAGGTCATACACAAGGCCTTTGTGGCAGTTGATGAGGAAGGCACAGAAGCGGCAGCTGCAACAGCAGTGGTGATGACCTTAGGAGCTTCACTACCCGCGGCAAAACCTGAGCCCAAGATATTCAACGCCGATCACCCTTTCCTTTTCATTATTCGCCATAAACAAACAGGTGCGATACTCTTCATGGGTCGATTGATGAATCCGAAAGAGTGAGAAATAACAAATTCGCCGTTTACGACTAAGACGGCATTACCACAAAAAGTGTTTTGTTGGGCAGGGTCAAGGTTGCTGAAGGATTGCGGAATGAGCATGGATGACTTGTTGCTTTAGCTTTTTTTGTTTTGTCAAAGACAGGGCATAGGCTGGGCAAGGGGTTACCTTTTTTCACTTTTTCGCCTCATCGTATCCCTTTCGCCATCTCCACGAATAGTTTTTCCCGGTCCCTCTCATCCTTTGTTTGAGCAGGGGTTTGATGTGCCTCGATTTTTTTGACCACGTTTTCCAGGGTTTTTGCAAAGCCCGTTGAAAATATCCAATAACCGCCTCTTTTTCTGATGAGCCCAATTCTGTTCATCTTCATCCTGGCTTTCGTAATAGTTGATTGGCTGATGCCGTATTCTTTTCCTATGTGGTCGGTTGTGTCGAGGCGTTGATGTGGCGAGTTTTTGATCTCAAAAAAAATCGCGAGGAAGGCTGCTCGTCTTTGGTTGGCATTTTTGGAAGGGAAAAACACTTCTGCCAATTGGATAGGGTCAGAGATCCTGTAAATCTTGTCCTTGTTGACCTCAATTTTCGCAGATATTGGTGTTTTGGTACGGGTTTTCATGCAAAATCATCTCATTTTCTTGAAGCTCCCAAACCCTAAATTGTCCAAAACTGTCCGGGGCTTATTCAACAAAGTAGCTGTTTCCAAAAAAGTGGAAAAATAGCTGTTTGGGACTCACAAGGGGTGATTTATGGGCAAATATAAATTTTTCGGTGAGTTTTAAGAGGCTTCACGACGGAAGGCCCTTACAGGATAACTGTACATAAAGAATTTATGTAAGATTGGATAGTTTTGGTTCAAATGCCTGAAGGCTTAATTCCTTTGAATTTTGAGGAATTAAGCCTTCTCCTTCCACTCTTTGATTCAGTGATCAGATTCTGACTTCAAATTTCGTTGGCTTGATGTTTATCCGGTTCAGAGCGTCTGACCACCGAAAAACACGGCATGCGTTTTCAAGGAACTCGCTCCCTTGATGATATGCCCTCACGCTTCAAACAGGTTCAATTGATTTTGCTTCCTTGTGATGGACTGAAAATCCATATCGAAAAAACGCAAAACCATGTCTGCAATGGGTGCCAGCTGCTTTTCACTGTAATGGTCGTAATCGAATGCGGCGCCTGACCGCTTTTGAATAGGTTCAGGACCGGCAACGGTCATCACATAACGAATGACGCGACCTTCAAATTCATCAAGCATTCTGGCTGCGCGCACATGAGGCGGGGCCGTTTTAGTGTAATCTTTAAGCTTTTTGCTGACTCCTTTGCGATATACTAGTTTACGGTCCAGTTCTCCGGCGTAAAGTTCATCGTGCCGGTTTTTCACGAGTTCGGTTAGACTCTCCTTTAGATGCGGATCATCATATTTCGCAAATATGAGATTGAAAAGATCTGCCTGAAAATCTTTTGCAAGAGCAGTCCAGTCGCGTCTGCTGGATTCGAGCCCCGCAAAATACAGTTCAGGGTTCCCTTCTTTTCCTCTGAGTAGACCGGCATAGCGTTTCTTGGAGCCTGCATCCTGACCGCGAATGGTCGGCATAAAAAACCGAAGAAATGACTTTTCAAATTCAATATCAAGGACACTTTCAACCTTGAAACGATTCTTCAGTTCTTTTCGTAAAAATTCATTGAGGCTTGAGGCCAGTTTATGACCAGTTTCATGGACGGTTATCGGATCGCCCTCACCCAGACATACAAAAAGGGAGTCGGTATCACCGTAGATAACCTTGAAACCTTTCTCTTCAATAAATTCCCGCGAAAAATTTAGTAGCCAATGACCCGTACGGGTGATTGATCCAGCGATACGCGGATCATAAAATCGGCATCCCTGGCTGCCCAAAACCCCATAAAACGAATTCATGATGATTTTGACAGCTTGAGAAAGGGTGGCATCTTTTGCTTTTTTTGCTTTGTCGCGTTCACGCCAGAGATGTTCTATGATGCCGGGCAGAATTGCCCAGCCTGAATCAAAAGAAAGACCGGCAGGGCCTTTTGCGATTTGGCCTTGTCCAGGCAATTTGGAATCATGTTGAAGGTGGTGCAGGACCATGTTTGCCGCAAGGGGGTCCACCGAAAATGTTCTTATGATGCTGGGATAGAGACTTTTGAAGTCGAGGATGGCCACATTTTGATAAAAACCTGGCTGGCTCTCCAGGACCAGACCCCCCGGTGCTGCGTTTCCTATGGGAGGTCTCGGATCCGTGTACGCGACAAAGCCTTTTCGGTGGAGCTGTGGCAGATATAGAAAATCGAAGGCCGCAACGCTTCCTCCCACTCGATCAATGGCAAGGCCCGTCAATTGTGACCGGCGTACCGCAAGTTGCATCAGGTTGAGTTTTTTGAAAATCTTATGAACAAGTCTTGCATCCTCAAGGTTGTAACGAGCAAGAGCTGTTTTGTCTTCGAGAAAGAGTCTCGTGATCTCCTCTACTTTTTCCCGGCCGGTTTTTTCAATTAGCTTCTTTTTACCCAGAACCGTTTGCGAAACGGTTGCCAGGGAATAATCATCCACTTTCACGTAAGCGCTTCGGATCATGGGAATTCCGTCCAGCGCTGCCCGACCCGGGATTCGAGCGATCCATTGATTGAAGTTTTTCCCTGGTTCCAGCATTTCGGCCGATCCATCTGTTCCAATATCAAACTTGATCTTCAAGGAAATGCATTTTCGGAAAAGCCATTGCAAGTCAAAACCGATCAGATTCCAGCCGATATAAGCATCCGGATCATATTGCCTGACGATGGAGAAAAAGGCTTTTAGAAGGCTTGTTTCGTTTTGGAAGCCCTGGTATTCCTTTTCCCCGTTTTCGTTGTCTGGATCCACTATCAATATTTCTTCGAGGCCTTCCCCATAGAGTGCTATTGAATAAAGATTTGATTTCATGGAGCATTCGATGTCAATGGAAAGGGTTTTTAGTTTTGGGGTGTAATCAGAAGGATGAATTTTCGGATCCATAAAAAAGCGACAACCGGCTTGAGTCTTGACGGGTTCGCTTTCGAAACGAACGCCTCCCTGAATGAAATGCTCCATGAGGAACCTAGCCGCCAGGTTCACATCTGCCTCAAATGTCAGGACATGGCGACCTTCGCAGGCCTTACGCGCTCGAAAAAAATCTGAACTTTGACCAAAATAGAGTGCATCAACAAAGTCACCGCGGAGGCTCTTCAGGCTCAAAGACTTTCTAACAGCCCCCGGGGGAGTCCATTTTTGATTATGGTCGATAAAAAATAGAATGCGTGGGCAGGTTACAGTCCAGTGAAAACGCCTGCCGTCTGATAGCCGACCCTGAAAAATCAATTGGGTCGAGTTGTGGATCTGGGCTTGTTTGCTTGATAGGATGAAGCCGTCGTACGCCATTTAACCACTATTTCTTCTTTTGATCATTGAGACTCTTTCGTAGTTTATCGGAACGCTTGAATAAAACGATCCGTCTTGCATCCAGGATCAAGTCGTTGCCAGTCTGAGGGTTTCTTCCTTTTCGTTTCTTTTTATCTTTCACCGTGAATTTACCGAAACCGGAGATCAACAGGTCTTCGCCTGATTCCAGGGTTTTCTTTATGATCTCAATGAGGGACTCAAGGGTAGATATGGATTCTTGTTTTGGAAGCTCCGATTTTTTCCAGATAGATTCGATCAGTTTGGTTTTGGTGATGGTCACTTGTTTTGCTCCTGGATGGTTTTTTTTAGGAGAAATGCTATAATGATTTTGATCTCTTGTCGAGAATATTTCAGAGTTGCTGGCTTAGAATGGAAGTGGGGATGATGCATTTTTGAAATAATTCAGAAAAGTGAACAGTATTTTATGGTAGTTATCGAGCCATGTAATATTGAATTAGCGTTTTATCCATAGTCCCGCCCAAAAAATAGCTGGATCTCTGGAATCAAGCACTGGCATTCTTGAAAAATGTAGTTGTGTTAGACAGGAGCGGGATTATTGATAAAACAAAAGGTACTAAGACTAAGGGAACTTCCAAAAAATAATCTACGCATCCTGCTTGCCCTTTTGCCCGTCTTCTACGTTGTGGCAGCAGGCACATAGCAGGCTATTCCAATGTTTTGTTATTTCAGATCGGGCGAAGATGGCCTGAAGCTATGATGCATGGTTGGGGAAGTTATTGCGGCCACGTTCCCTACCTCTTTGCGCGAGACATTTCGGTTGCGGGTACCCATAAAATGGGGGCCATCACCCCTGCTGTAATCTCTTGACTTGACCATTTTAAATGACTACTATCTCCCATGGTAGAGGAGGTGGTTCAATGGAAGTCATGGGAATCAGCAAGTTTAAATCACAGGCCTTGAAGATTCTGGACCAGGTTTCGAAAACAAGGGAGATCATCGTCATAACCAGACGGGGCAAGCCTTTGGCTCAAATAGTGCCTTATAATACCCCTGATGCAGCGCCAAGCCCCGGCAGGTTATCCGGTGCGTTTGTTTTTGAAAAAGACATTGTTTCCCCCTTAGGCGAAGAAATCTGGGATGCCTGTAAATGAAATACTTACTTGATACGCATGCGTGGATATGGTGGAACATGAATCCGCCCAGGCTCTCACAAAAGGTTAAAGAGATAATCGGCAATGCCGACATGTACGATGAGATGCTGTTGTCTGCCATTTCGCCCTGGGAGTTCAGCAAACTCCTTGAAAAGAACAGACTGGGTATTTCAATTGATCCCGAAGTCTGGATCATTACCGCCCTTGATATGCCAAAACTCAGGCTGGTCCCTCTCACGCCCGTATTGTCATATCGTTCGACAGTGCTTCCCCAACCCTTTCACAGCGATCCTGCGGATCAGATTATTGTGGCCACTGCAAGGGAAGAAAATGCGATCCTTTTGTCAAAAGATGAGCTGATTCTTGATTACGAGCATGTTCAAAGTATTTGGTAAGGAACGTGTTCCTAAGCCAAATAGTTGATGGGTGATAGCGCCTATTAATTACAAGTCATCAAACTCTGAAAACCTGTGTTCCCGAGAGTGATAGGTTACTGTGATGAAAAAGTGGATACTGATGTTCTGTATCGAGTGTGTCTCTTAAAAAATTGGGGGTTGGATATGTTTAAACTTTGTGTGTCAATTATGATTATTATTTTTTTAGCGGGCTGTGGCGGAACTCGTTATAATTGGGTTCCCCAAGCCGATGTAGAGTACGAAGGAACCGGGATTTCAGATCCTGACAGTGAATCGTAGCTCCGAGATGAAAAAGTAGCTTCTTATTCCTGGTGTGAACCCCTTTCCTGGCTAAACGGCTGCACCCTGAAAAGTATTATCAGGAGATGATGGTGCAGGGAGCATGGTGGCCAGGGAGTGTGGTCTTAAAATTTGGGGTACCAATCAGGCTATAGGTACTGGATACCTTTCGACGTACGGAAAGTAAAAATAAATAAAATGGGAGATGCTATGTGCAGATGTTCGATCATCGCCACCATCATCTTTTCTCTTTCTTTCACTTTATGCGATTCCGTTGATGCTTCATGGGAATGGCAAAACCCCTTGCCCCAGGGAAATATTCTTAATAGCGTCTGGGGTATTTCAGAGAAAAGCATCTTCGCTGTTGGAAAAAATGGTACTATCCTTCATTATGACGGTAGCGCTTGGAGTGCTATGAAGAGTGGAACGAACAATGCTCTCAACTGCGTTTGGGGGCATTCTCCCAATGATGTCTTTGCTGTGGGAGATAAAGGTACCATTCTGCATTATAACGGGAGTCGCTGGAGTGCTATGAGCAGTGGGACAACTCAAATCCTAAATGGCGTCTGGGGTATTTCAGGAAATGATATCTTTGCTGTGGGAAACAGTGGCACGATTCTACATTATAATGGGAACAGCTGGGTGCAAATGAACAGTGGCACAAATAAGAACCTTAATGCTGTTTGGGGAAGTTCCGGCAGCAAAGTTTTTGCAGTTGGAATGCATACAATTCTCAAGTTCGATGCCAATGGATGGACCTTTTCAGGCATTGGGGAAACCGTCAATTATAAGACTGTATGGGGAAGCTCTGAAAATGATGTCTTTTTTGCTGGGACTCAATCGGATAAAATTTTGCACTACGACGGCAATAATTGGGCCAAAATAGCGAGTGGAGCAAGTGCTGGTTTCAACGTAATAGAAAATATCTGGGGCAGTTCTGGAAGTAATGCGTTTGCTGTGACTATATTTGGGGAGACTTTATACTACAATGGCGTCAGCTGGAGCATGATGGGTAACATCTCCTCTAATTCTCTCCATGGTGTCTGGTGTGGTTCAGGAACCAATGCTTTTGTTGTTGGAGATTGGGGCTCAATTTTCCACTACAACGGCAGTGTTTGGACCGAAATAAGCAGTAGTACGACCTATTTTGGCTTCTACGGTATATGGGGAACTTCTGAAACCGATGTGTTTACAGTGGGGGCATATGGCAAAATTCTCCATTACAACGGTAAGAATTGGAATGAGATGTCGAGTGGAACCAGTAATGGTTTGACAGATGTATGGGGTAGCTCAGGGGTTGATGTTTTTGCTGTGGGGTCCCGTGGCACAATTCTGCACTACGACGGTGTTAATTGGGACGTCATGAAAAGCGGAACAAGCGAAAGCATAACATCAGTTTGGGGCAGTTCTTCAAATGACGTTTTTGCGTTATGTTTCTTTCATTCAATTCTGCATTATGATGGGACTGAATGGGGTATCATGCATACTTTTTCTTCCAGTGAACTTCACGATATAGAGGGTTTTTCTGCGGATGATGTTTTTGCTGTGGGAAATGGCGGTACCATTCTGCACTATGATGGAACGAGTTGGAGTCAAATGATCAGCGGTACTACCAGTGACCTCTGGGGTTTGTGGGGCAGATCAGGGAATGATGTTTTCGCTGTGGGCTATACATGGGCATGGGGCAGTCCCACAATTTACACAATTCTGCATTATGACGGCACGCGTTGGAGTGAAATGACGACCGGAACGGGCTTTGGCCTTAATTCCATTTGGGGTAGTTCTGGTAAGGATGTATTTGCCGTAGGAAATAATGGTACAATTTTGAAGTATGGCGGAACCCATTGGAGTCAGATGACCAGCGCAACATCAAATTGCCTTGAGGATGTTTGGGGGACTTCAGCCAGCAATGTTTTTGCTGTAGGAATTGGTGGAGGTACTGTTTTGCATTATACTTCATCGCCAACCCAGTGAGCATGGTTAGAAAAGACAGTGATGATACGGAGGATTCCCCATGAATATCATCAAAGAGTCACTTTTTTTCGTTGTTTTGACGGTTCTTGCGCTCACGTTTTTCATTCTAATTCAGTCCAATCCGGGAATTACTCTTGCGGATGAAAGGGTGAATCTTCCCACAGCTACTTTTCAAACACCCGGAGCGGCACAAACAGGAACACCCGGCCCAACGCTTCCGAAAGGTCCAAAGCTTCCTCAAGGTCCAAAAGCCCCTGAAAGTCCGGAAGGTAGCTTCGGCAACTCGGGTATTAACAGTCCACAAGGGGCTGTTCTGAATGGTCCACAAAGACCCATTCGGTAATTCAAGTGGCACCATTTTCATTTCCCCATTTTTTCATAAAAAAGAGTTGACAATATCCGACATCCTAGTTTAAACTCACTACTAATAATCTATAAATATGTTCGCATTTGCTTCGGCAAACTAGATATGGGAGGAATTATCATGTGGGTTCGTAAACACACTTTGTTGGCTCAGGCTATGGTTGTTTTTGCATTTCTTTGTTTTACGGCGCCCTGTTTCGCTGCAAGTCCTTTCGCGGGACGGATTCTTCCTACCAAAAAAGTTAGTTTTTTCACTGACGGAAAGAACGTCGGTCAGTTTACTGTCGAGGCTCCCCTCCCGTGGGATACCCTTGTTAAATGTGACGGACGGACTGCTGTAAGGTTGGACAAGATGTACGTTGTATTTGAAGACGGTAGTTCTTTTACAATCTCCCAGTCGGGCGGCTTTGAAACGCTGGATCTTAAGACGGGAACTGCCTATTTTGCACTTAAAACACTTCCTGAAGGACTTACCTTTGATACGCCTCAGGCCGCAGTGGTCACCGAAATGATGGCGCTCAATGCTGCCACCGGGGATCAGTTGCTGAAGGGGTATGTCAAAACCGGCAAGGACGAATCCGAACTGGGCGTTCTGGAAGGTGGAAGCCTGACGGTTCGAACCGCAGACGGATTACAAACCATCAAATCCGGGCAGCGGATCATCCTGTCCCAGGGCTCTTTGGCTGCGGGTGGTGGTGCTACACTGGGTGCCGGCGTTGGAGGGGCAATAGTGGGAGGAGCCGTTTTGGCAGGTGTCATTGCTGGTGCTGTAAGCTTCCAAAACCATAAAGACGACCAACCAACAAGTGACTTTCAACCCCAGTAGAAAAAGAGCTACTCAATTCTTAAAACGCTCGGTCTTAATCCTTTTCTAAAGCGCGCTCCCCTTCTCAAGGGGGAGCGTTGTTGTTTTTCATGTCAGCCCTGAAATTCTCATTTAAAAAAAGAAGACAAAACTTTCACCATAGCTTTCAGTTTGTATTGAGGAAAAAAATGGATCCGAAAAGTCAACGAGGAAAGCAACTGTTCTGGCGAATGCTTAGTTTCATTGCCTTCTTGATATTGTTTGCGGGATGCACCAATACTGCCATGACCAAAAATGAGATGGTCGAAACCCGTATTGCTGATCAGAACCGGACAAGCAAAACAGACAAGATGAATGAAAAGATCTTTAGCAAAGTTCAGCCAACAAAAGTTTCAACAGACCCTCTTTTGGGTTCCGGTGATCTGCTTGAGCTGAAGGTCTTCGAAGCCTCTGAACTGAACAGCCAGGCTCGGGTCAGTTCGCGCGGATTTATCACGCTGCCGCTCCTCGCCGACGTGGAAGTTTCCGGACTTACAGCCCGCCAGGTGGAAATGAAGGTTGAAGACTTGTACCGGGCCAAGTACATCAAGGACCCCCATGTGAGCCTTTTTGTTCGCGAACATCTAAGCCAGAGAGTCACCTTCGTGGGTCAGGTCAAGAAACCGGGCACCTATGAGTTACCGGACCGGATAAAGTTACTGGACGCTTTGGCCCTTGCCGGTGGCCTCACCCCAAAGTCCGGCGGAACGGCCCAGGTGCGCCGTGTTGGAAAAACAAAAGAAGATACCGGTTCCTATATCGTGGACCTGGACCGGCTCATCGACGAGGGCGATGTTGAATTGAACATTCCTATCAACGGTGGAGACATTATCTTCATCCCGGAAGGCGGTACGTGGTATATAGACGGCGCTGTCCGAAGGACAGGCGCTTTTTCCGTCAAAGCGACACTCACACTGGAAGAAGCGATCATGACCGCCGGCGGCTTTCTTTCCTATGCAGATTCTAAAGACGTGCTTCTGGTCCGCCGGAACTCAGAAGGAAAGCGAGAGGTCAAACACTTGGACCTTGAAATTGCCAAGCATGGATCGTATCCCATTAAGGACGGGGATATCCTGGTGGTGGGCTCAACTTTCTGGGGGCGACTTTCCAGCGGCAGCGGCTTCAGTATTGGCGTCCCCTTTGTCGGCGGCATAAGCTACTCTAATCCGCAGCGGTACCGATAGCACATTATTCCCTCCTAGTTGCCTAAGTTTTGCTGGGCGGATTTAACTGTTCGGAGGAATGAATCGCCGCTGTAGTGGTCGAAGAATCCGGTCTCAAAACCAGCTTGGTGCAATGCTTCGGCGGTCCAGTGGTTGCAGTTCCGGAAAGCGTGGTAATCGCCTTTGGCCAAATAGATTCGGAATTCACCCTTCTCGAAAGCACCTTTTTTCAGCAGTTGTGGTCGGTTTTTCTGATCAAGTGCAAAGCTGTCATTGATGAAGCGAACGAGGTTGACAAATCCCTGCCCGGTAAGAGTGAATCTGGTAATGATATTTTCCGAGAACAATTCTCCGAGTTCCATCGGTACCGACCATACCCAGAGCCCTGATTCAGACGTGCTGAACAGTGCCTCAAACCCCATCCCGCTCGTCTTTTCATCCGCCAGATACCAATCCAAGTCACCCCAGCCGAACTCCAGATAGCGGTCGCCCTCGAACTCTCCGGTAAGGGCAGACAGCCAAGGTGCCGCAACATGTCGGTCGACGATAATGCCCGTATGTTCATCATAGGCGACAAAATAGATCAACATATTGGATGGGTCGCCGGGCTGCGGCGGGTACAGGTTGTTAGGCGCGGAAGTGGCACAACCTCCCAGACAAGCAAGAAGTGCCAGACAATTCAATGCATAGCGAAATATTGAGTTCATAATTCGGGGTCATCGCGGATTAGCGTGAATTCATCATGTTTGGTTTATATCCCGAAGGGATGTGGGCATATAGCCGGTGGTTTCAACCACCGGTAGGATAAATTCATGAATGAGTCCTGAAGGGACGACGTCGAAGAATACGCCGTCCTTTC
>Ga0207996_1000181_pt1 | contig 57780 bp, 40 predicted proteins | sample AntAceMetag02UKG_FD_184773 | JGI IMG/M metagenome (GOLD analysis project Ga0207996, IMG submission 184773) | Saline lake microbial communities from Ace Lake, Antarctica - Antarctic Ace Lake Metagenome 02UKG (SPAdes) (version 2) | ecosystem: Environmental > Aquatic > Non-marine Saline and...
AAAATAAAAAACGAGACCCGGACCGCCAAGAACGAAACGGGCGGGCCAAATTTAAAAAGGTGCGCAATTCCAAAAGTTTATGCAAGTACCTAACCGGAAATTACTGAGTCCAGATACATATTCCTGGGAAACATATGGAAAAATGCATCTTCCAAATATGTATCGTAGTTCAGGGTAATCGTAGAAATGTTTGTATTATATCGGTATGCAGACTCCCAGAATAAACGATAAACATTGCCGGTGGAGGATGTTGAGGATGAAACGATACAATGGGTCAATTTAATCAAAGCTTCTTTTATTTCAAGGATGGCACCCAAGGAATATTTTCGATTCAGGCTTTCCCGCTTCTGAAGAAAATAGTCCAAAAAACCAAAGACCTCTTCCAAGGTAGGAAAATGGTCGGATTTTTTATCCCAGGCAAAGTTGTCTTCGATGAAATCGCACAGAATACGGTAAAGAACCGAGTTGCGGATCTCAAGATCATCTGTATCCAGAAGCAATGGCAGGATATCTTTTTGCAGAGGCGCACCATCAGCGTAGGAAGCACCGGCGCCGAAGACAAACACCACATCGCGTTGGCTGGGATAATGGAAAAAGCGCTCGGTGTAACTTTTTGAACCGCGCAAAACGGGTTTGCCACCCCTGAACTCTTGGTACACTTCAGAAAGATAGCGCCCATCTTCGGTTTGCCAGGTCATCCAACCATTAATAGCGCGCTGATCACCAACCTTCTTGACACAATAGACGGCCGCATAACTGATAGAATAGGTATGGCCGAAAACTTCAATGCCATCTTTCTGAATATATCCGGTAAATTCCTCTTGAGAACCGGCTTCAGAAAGGTATCTAAACAAAACCTTTTGTCCCACTTTAAGGTAGCCGGTATCAAGCAGGACATCTAGAGGCATTTTGCCCAGAGGGATCTCGTCCATTTTATACATTCCCCATCTATGATCGGGTGAGATGGTAGATGATAAAAACCTTCCATTAAAATTTAAATCATATGGGGTTTTCTGTTGTGTGTCAATGGTGAAATGGCCAAATCATAAAAGTGTTGAGGCCAATTCTGCTCGGAATGTCAGATCGGTGTTAATAGAAGCAGTGTCCCATCTCATCACAATATATTCCAAAATAAAGGCTTCCCCGGATCGATTAGGATCTGATTCCTGAAAATAGGGTATTTATTGGACAAATTGTAGCAAGTCCGGAGAATCAAGCATTGACAATTTCAGTCTTTCTGTTTCATTAATATGTCCGCCACGACGTAACTTGAAATAATTAGCCGTTTTTAAGACAATTATGACTCGACAACCAAGAGCGACACGACTCTTTATCGCCATTTTGCTTTTTTTCCTTGTTCTGGTGGGTTCAGGATGCCGGCTTTCTTACCTGTTTCACGTGGCCAAAGGGCAGATACAACTGTTGAACGGCGCCATACCCATATCAGAGGCATTAAATTCCGAATCCTTTACGCCGGATCAACGAAACAGACTCCTGCTGGTAGCGAAAATCAAGGCTTTCGGGGAAGAGGAACTGGGTTTAAAAAAAACCAGCAACTATGAGACCGTTTATCCCCATTTGAACCAAAATCCCATCTATATTGTCGCTGCTTCAAAAAAGGACCGATTTTCACTGAAAACCTGGTGGTTCCCCATCGTGGGAGACATGCCTTATCTGGGATTTTTTGATTTGAAAGAAGCGAAAGAGAAGCGGGAACGTCTCTTTCGTGAAAACCTGGACGTGTATGTGGGCAGAGCCGGGGCTTACAGCACTCTGGGGTGGTTTCAGGATCCGGTCACCATGAATCTTATTGACGGGAGTGCCCCCCACCTGGCCAATACCCTCCTTCATGAGATGACCCATGTGACCCTTTATGTCAATGGGCAGGGCGCGTTCAACGAAGGGCTGGCCGTGCTGGTGGGAAAGGTGGGGTCGTTTCTGTTTTTTGAAAAGACCTTCGGGCCGGCACATCCTTTTACTGTTAAGGCCCGGAACGCTTTGGCGGATGAGCGGCTGTTTTCAGGATTTTTAAATGTGCTCATGGATGAACTGGAGAAAGTTTACGCACTTCCAGTGAGCTATGAAGAGAAACTGGTCCTCAGGGAACGGGTCTTTGCCGCATACCTTGAAAAATTTGAAGAACTGAAAGGGGATTTTAGGACCCGTCAATTTGTTCATCTTGGTCAAATGCCGTTGAACAACGCCTACCTGCTGACCGTGGCTTTGTATCACCGGCATTTTGAACTCTTTGAGGCGGTGTTGAAGAAAAAAAACGGTTCCATCAGGGAGATGCTCCTCTTTCTGGATGGATTCTCTCAGAAAGAGGGGGATCTCATTGAACGGTTGCGGAAAAATGGTGAATGATATTAAATCCTAAATGGCGCCCATTCTCTTAAACTGGTTGACAATATCCGCTTCAGCCATAAAGCCCATGTGGTGATGAACTTTCTTCCCTTCCTTGTCAAAAAAAACCTGTACCGGAACGGCCTGCACATTAAACCGTTTTGCCAGCATCTGATTTTCTTTGACGGGAATGGAGATGACATTGATGGTATCGGTGTATTTCTTTTGGAGTTTCTTAACAATGGGTTTCATCATTTCGCAGGGTGCACACCCGGATGCACTGAACTGAACCATGGTAGGTTTGCCTGAAAGCCGTGCGCGGTCCAGTGGATTGTCCCTGGCCATTTCCACCTGCTTTTTGACCCAGTCCTCGTTGATGTGCATCTGCGCTTTTCCGGCAAGGCCCTGGATGTGGGCTTGCAGGGCTTCCTGCTTTTTTTGCTGGAGCAAAAGTCCCTGAATGGCCTCCTTTACCTGATCAAAGGGCACTCCGCCAACCATTTCCCGGTTCTCGTCATAAAAGGTCCTGGCGGCTTTTTCGGGAACCGTTACCCCCTTGGTGACGCGGTCTATATAGGTCTGGAACATTTGTTCGCTTGGAGGCTCTGTTGCAATGCCCATGGATTTCGCATCATCTTTGATCAATCGCTCCATTGCTTCCTGATCCAGGAGGAAGAGCATGTTTCTCTCCAGCTCCTTTCGAATTTCAGGCGTAACCTGACCAAATATGCCTTCAACAAAGGAGTCCCTGATTTCGAACCCTTTGGCTTTCAAAAGCAGACTTTTGTCCATTTTTTCCAATTTGGCGGATTTTAAGATCCCTTCTGAAAAATCGGGATAAGCCGTCCCCATGGTAGGCGCCTCTGCGGACAGGGCTGCTGAGATAGGGGTTGTCGCCCATAAAATGGTCCCAATCGCCATGATGGTGATCATCCATTGCAATTGTTTTTGTTTCATCATTTGGTTTTTTGACTCCTGTTTGTATTGTGTTTATATCCTGGTAAGATAGCCCCTCAAGGAGGATTGTCAACCGTTTTAAAAGAACGGAGGTCCGGTACCATTTGACAGTATGGGGCAATAAGGGTACAAGTCATTTTTGTCTTTCCTGACCCCTCTGACTGAAAGTCGGGAGGTTGAAGGGTTTCTTCCATGATGGTCAATGAGAAATGTGAGGGTTTGATGTGAAAATAAAAATATGGATCGGTTGCGCGTTGCTGTTCGTCCTTTTGGCTTTTTCCCTGGTGTCCATCTATCCGGATTGGCTTTGGTTTGAAAACTTGGGGTTTTCATCGGTTTTTCGGACCATGCTCTTCACCCGATTAGGGTTTGGTGCGGTAGTCTGGCTTTTTCTGATCCTGATTATCGCCATTAATCTTCATGTGGCCAGACGTCTGAGCCCGGTCCCCGGCCCCGGAAGTCCTTTTAAGGAGGACGCCGGTATTGCGGCTCAGATCGGGCTTTCCGTCAAAACCCTGAACCTGCTCTTCCTGGCCCTGATCCTCATCGCCAGTTTTGTGATGGCATCCAAAGGGTCTCAGAAATGGGATCTGGTTCTGCGCTACCTCTACCAGGAGCCTTTTGGCGGCATTGACCCCATCTTTGGGCGGGATATTGGGTTTTATATCTTTGTACTTCCATTCTACGCATTTATCCGGAACGGATTGATGGTGCTTTTTCTGTTTGGGGCCGGTTTGACCGTCATCTGGTATTTGAAAAACGGGGCGCTGCAAATTATGGGTGAAATAACCCAGGTGGAAGGGCACCCGCCAACGCTTCCCAAAATTTCAGTGGCGCCCGGGGTGGGCAGACACCTGGCCTTTCTGGCCGGCATCATGGTGCTGCTCCTGGCCTGGGGCTACCAACTGAAAATCTATAGTTTGATGTATTCAACCCAGGGCCCGGCATTCGGTGCCAGTTACACGGATGTGCATGTGAAGGTGTGGGCGTTCAGGGCTTTGATTGTGATATCCATCGCTTTTGCCGGCCTCCTTTTTTTCAATGCCTTCAAACCCGGGATGAAACGGCTTTTGATCGGGGGTGCGGTCTGGGTGGGATCCATACTGGTGTTCACCATCGTTTTGCCCATGGCGATTCAGAAGGTGGTGGTGAAACCCAATGAGTTCACAAAGGAGTCCCAATATATCACCCACAATATTGCTTCCACCCGAGAGGCCTACAACCTGAACAAGATCCGGGAGGTCAGTTTTGAAGTCAATGACAACCTGAGCCTGGAGGAGGTGAAGCAGCAGCGGGTCACCATGCAGAATATCCGAATCTGGGATGAACGTCCCTTGCTCAAAACCTACCAGCAGATTCAAGCCATACGGCTCTACTATAGCTTTAACAATGTGGATGTGGATCGTTATATGATTGAGGGACAGTACCGGCAACTCATGCTGGCCGCAAGGGAACTGGTGGTGAAACAGCTTCCGGCCCAGGCCAATACCTGGGTCAACCGTCATTTGACCTACACCCATGGTTACGGCCTGGCCGCCAGCCCGGTCAATGAAGTCACCCGGGAAGGGTTGCCAAGGCTTTTTATCAAGGACCTGCCCCCCGTCAGCGAGGCGGGGCTACAAAAGATAGACCGGCCTGAGATCTATTACGGCGAGATGACCGACCAGTATGTGCTGGTCAAGACCACCAGCAAGGAGTTCGATTTCCCAAAAGGGGATAAAAACGTTTATTCCGTCTACCAGGGCCGGGGAGGGGTGCCCATCAACTCGTTTATCCGGCGGCTTCTCTATGCCGTTAGTTTTCAGGATACCCAGATATTTTTCACCAACTACCTGACGCCTGAGAGCCGCATCATGTACAACCGCCGGATCAAGGGGCGGGTTAAGGCCATCGCGCCGTTTCTCTCCTACGACAGCGATCCCTATATGGTCCTTTCCGAAGGGAAACTCTACTGGGTCCTTGATGCTTATACCACATCGGATATGTACCCCTACTCCACCCGAAGTCACAGCCCTTTTGACCGGGGCATTCTGAATTATATCCGGAACGCCGTCAAAGTGACCATTGACGCTTATAATGGGGATGTCAGCTTTTACCGTATGGACGAACAGGATCCCATCGCCCGGGTCTACAGCCGGATTTTCCCTGATCTTTTTAAGCCTTTCAGCGACATGCCTGAAGATCTGAAACGGCATATTCGCTACCCCAAGGATTTCTTCCATATCCAGGCGGCCACTTACACGCGGTATCACATGGAGGATGTGCAGGTTTTCTACAACCAGGAAGATTTGTGGCAGCTTCCCGATGAAATGTACGGGGACAGCCGCCAGAAAATGGAGCCCTATTATATTATCATCAAACTGCCGGAAGGGGAAAAAGAGGAATTTCTCCTGATGCTCCCCTTTACCCCTTCCAAGAAGGACAACATGATCGGATGGCTGGCGGCCAGAAGCGATTTGCCTGAATACGGGAGTTTGATTGTTTACAAACTGCCCAAGGAAAAGCTGGTCTACGGACCCATGCAGATTGAGGCCAGGATAGACCAGCAGACCGATATCTCCCGGGAGTTGAGCCTGTGGGATCAAAAAGGCTCCCGGGTCATTCGCGGGAACCTTCTGGCCATTCCCGTGTTGGACGCGTTTGTTTACGTGGAACCCATCTACCTGGAGGCCAAACAGGAGGACGTGCCTGCTCCCTCTGCCGGTGGACGGCCCGCAGGGGGGCTTCAGAAAATCAAGTCAAAAATGGGGCCTGGTTCATCAGGAGGGGATCCGACCCGGGCCGCATCCCTGCCCGAGTTAAAGCGTGTGATTGTGGCTGTCGGCAACCGGGTGGCCATGGAACGGACCCTTGACCTGGCTTTGAGCCGTGTGCTGGGTAAGGGGACGAGGCCTGGGAAAACCGATGTGCCGGCCGCTACGAAGTTCCTTGAAACTTCGGATCTGGGCGTTCTGGCCCTTGAATATTACAACCAGGCAAAGGCCAGTCTGCATCAGGGCGACTGGGCCGGTTACGGGGAAAAGCTGGAAAAGCTTGAGGCTGTCCTGGAAAAAATCGCCGGGAAAAGCGATAAAAAACAATGATGGAATCAGATGAGTTTGGCAGGGATCCGGCCGTTCAAAAGATGCGGCGGGTGTTTAAGCGGATGGAAGAAGAGAAGGGGCCATTGATTGAGAGGTCAGGACTTTCTCCCTCGACCACCCCTCGTCTTTTCGGACGTTGCAGGATATATCACGATCCCGTGAGTCCCGTGCTGAAAGCGCCGGCCCAGATCGGATGGGATGCCCGGTTCAGAGACATCGACCTGGTGACGCCCCGCCGCCTGAAGGGCAGAGAGCTGCTCATGCGGACCCGCGGCTGGTGGACCCGGGAACCCTCTGAAATTGCCGAAATCGTGGAGCGGCATGGGAAGTTGGTGGTGGGTCCCAAGGGGGAGTTGATGGTGGAACTGGCCGATGAAACGGCGCTCAAGTCCCTTTCGGGAGCATTGCTTGAAGCCTTTGAAGATCAGGTCTTTTTGAGTCCCTGAGCTTCAGGGAGCGGGGAGTGATCGGCCAACCGGTTCCCCTGTCCCTGAAATACCCTTGCTTATTCGTCCTCCGCCACACTTGCCTTGATGATGGTGATGGTTTCAACGGGTACATCGGCGTGAGGGCCTTTATTGCTCGTGGCAACACCTTTCATTTTATTGATGATACCGTGCCCCTTGGTGATCTTTCCGAATACCGCGTATCCCCACCCCTGGGCTGTCTTGGCCGTATGGTTCAGAAAATCATTATTTTTCACATTGATGAAGAACTGGTTTGTGGCGCTGTTGGGATCCGGCGTACGGGCCATGGCAACGGTATAAGCGTCGTTTTTCAGCGTATTATCCGCTTCATTGACAATGGGGCTTTTCGTGGGCTTTTGTGTCATATCTTCAGTGAACCCGCCCCCCTGAATCATAAACCCATCGATGACCCGGTGAAAGATGGTGCCGTCATAATGACCGTCATTGACATAGCTCAGAAAGTTCTCCACGGACTTGGGGGCTTTTTCTTCATCAAGCTCCAGAAAAATGTCGCCCATACTGGTTTCTATTTTTACCATTTTGTTTGAATCCTTTCCTGGCGGGCAGTAACCCGCGCGTTGAAATTCGAAAAATGTTTTTTGATGCCCACAACAGCATCAACGCACCCTGAAGTATTACAACCAGGTCAAAAAAACTAAACATGATCTTTTGAAATGCAAATCCAGCATCAAAACATGTACCGCACAACTATTTGGAAAAACAGGTACGGAAACAATCACGGCCTTCCTGTTTGGCCTGGTAGAGTTGTTTATCAGCGGCTTCAATCAGATTGGTCAGAGTGTATTCAGGGCACATCTGAGCGATGCCCATGGATATGGTGATGGAGGGAAGCTCCGTGCCGTCGGAGAAGACAATTTTGGCTTCCTTTACCGCCTGACAAAGCCTTGCTGCAACGATCTCGGCATTTTCCACACGGGTGTCCGGCAGGATAACTGCGAATTCCTCGCCGCCGTAACGGGCTGCAAAATCAGTGGGTCGGATGCTTTCGCTCAAGACCTTTGCCAGAGTGGCGAGGGCCGCATCTCCGGCCTGGTGCCCGTAATTGTCATTGTAATGTTTAAAATGATCCACATCAGCCATGCATAGGGTAAACGTTTCCCGGCACCGTTGATATCGATTCAGGTGGCGGTTCATGGCTTTATCAAACCAGCGCCGGTTGTAAATACCCGTCAGACCGTCAACCATAGCAAACTGCTCCAGCTTCCTGCTATGGGTTTGTTCCTGAAGTATCAGTTGCGTGTTGAGCAACAACCGTTTTGAAATGATGGAAAGGAGATTCTTCGCGATACGTCCGTCGTCAAACACCATTTCCCACAGGGTTTTGTTGGATAGCTTCAACAGATGGGACGGTTTTCTGGCCAGAACATAAGCGGAAGGGTTGATGTCTTCTATCAGGGATAATTCGCCCACGCAATCACCCGGTTCAATGGTTCTCAGCATCTGGGAATCGGGGCTTTCCAGGTGAACGCCCAATTGTCCCGACAGCAGGAAATAGATGTTCCTGTTTTCATTTTCAGGAGAAAGGATGATGTCTCCGGGCAAAAATCCAGTTACCTGTGCCTGTTCAAGTTCCGTCGGCACTTTCTTGAGCTCGATATTTCGAAACAGATCAATCCCTGTTAAATCGTCTACTGAAATCTCCATTCTTTTATCCTCCGATTTTGTTATATGCAAGGCGGAATTCGGCATGTAAAATTAAATTTTTTTATGTATGTGTCCAGGTAACCCGGAGAACTTCTTCAAGGGTGGTTTTACCCTCCAGAAGTTTTTTGACGGCATTTTGCCGGAGGGTGTAAACGCCTTCTTTTATGGCCTGGGCGCGCAGCGTTTCCGTATCCGTTTCTGCTTTGATCAATTTTCTGATGGATTCGTTGATCGGCACAAGCTCATAAATGCCAATCCTGCCCAGATACCCTGTGCCACGACACTTTAAACATCCTTTGCCTTTAAAAAGCGTTATGGGTCCCTTCCGGCTAAAGTCCAGCCCGTGAGCCCTCAGTTCGCTGATATCCATCTGGAAGCTTTCCTTGCAGTAAACGCATATCTTACGAACCAGCCGCTGTGCCAGCACCCCGATCATGGTTGCCTGGATCAGAAATGCCGGAATACCCAGGTCAAGAAGCCGGATGATAGCGGAAACAGCATCATTGGTGTGAAGTGTGGAGAGAACCAGATGTCCTGTCAGAGCGGCTTGAACGACATTCTCCGCTGTTTCCAGGTCTCTCATTTCACCGACCATGATAATATCCGGGTCCTGGCGCAGAATATTGCGAAGGATCGAGGCGAAGGTTACGCCCGCAGCGGGTTGGACCCCGATCTGATTAAACCCTTCATGGACCATTTCTACCGGGTCTTCCACGGTGGTGATATTAATGCCCGGTGAAGAAATCGTCCGGAGTGTCGAGTACAGGGTCGTGGACTTTCCACTGCCCGTTGGACCGCAAACCACAACCATGCCGTGGGGCATGTGAATGACCTGCTCGTAAGCGGCCAGGTCCTGTGGCGAAAATCCGAGTTTTTCAAGGTCCTGGAAAAGGATTTCCGGATCCATGATTCTCATGACCACTTTTTCACCAAAGGCCACAGGTACGGTGGAGACCCTTATTTCGGTCTCGACTCCCCCTTTATCCGTCTTGATTCTGCCGTCCTGGGGTTTCCGTTTTTCGGAAATATCCATTCGGCTAAGGCTCTTGATGCGGCTTAAGATGGCGGAATGGACTTTTTTGGGAAAGTCATAAATGGGATGCAGGATCCCGTCCACCCGGATCCTTACAAGGCTGTCTTCACGCCTGGGTTCGATGTGGATATCGCTGGCACGCTGGTCGAAGGCATAACTGAGGATATGGTTTACAGCCTTTACGATGTGCTGATCGTTGGAAGGGAGTTCTTCCGCTGATTTTAACCGCACATACTGCTCCAGGTTTCCCAGGTCAACTGAGGATCCGGTAAACTCATTCTCCGCAGCGGAAACAGACCTTTTAAAACCGTAAAACTCGTCAAGAAGTCTGACAATATCTGCCCGGGAACTGACCACGGGTTTTACCTTCATGTGAACAACCCTGGCGATATTATCCAGGATTTCAACATCGAAAGGGTTGGCCATTGCCACGGTCAGGCATTCATCCTTTGCATGAACGGGCAGGGCCAGATGTTTTCTGGCGAAGCTGTGGGGCAGGGTGCTGGTCACCAGTTTAAGATCCAGTTTAAGGGGATCAATTTTCTTGTAGGGAATTTCCCATTCCTCTGCAAGACATTGACAAATGATATCTTCATCCAGGATCTTTTCAGGATCGTCCCACCGCTCAATTTTAAGGGCGGCAATCTGGTCAATGATGACTGCCGGGTTGGTGTTCCCGGTGCCGCTCCTGCCTGAAGGGTGTGCGTTCCTGCCTGTATATTGCTGAAATGCGGCTTCTTTACGAAGGAGCCCCTCTTTCTGGCCCGCGGATATGAGCCCGTTTTTTAAAAGGCTTTCGCAGACATTTCCAAGGGATAATGGCTTTTCCAGATTTTTTTTCATAATGCACTTTGGTTTATTAAATGCTGCCGGTGGTCTTTTCTAATGAGCCGGCACATTATCGGCGGGTATTTTACCGGGAAAGATGATAGTATGCATTCACTCGGGAGTTCAAGGTTTTTAATCGCCAACAAAGAATCAAACCGGCATGATAGGTTCTTTTTCATCGCCATTTTCTTGACCCCTTATCTCAGGTCCCCTATAATCCGCCATGCGAAGTAGTCGGTCAAACCGTAAAAAATAATTTACCAACATGAAGAAAGGAGTAACAAATGAGAAAAAAAGCAACAGTCATTGGGGCGGGAAACGTCGGTGCCACTGCGGCAATGCGTCTTGCGGAAAAGGAATTGGCGGATGTGGTGCTGATTGATATTCTTGAGGGAGTACCGGCCGGAAAGGCATTGGATTTGATGGAAGCAGCGCCCATTGAAAAGCATGACGCTCATGTCATCGGGGCAACAGGGGACTATTCACAGGCAAAAGATTCCGACATCGTGATTATTACGGCCGGGATTCCGAGGAAGCCGGGCATGAGCCGGGACGACCTTTTGTCCACCAACATGGGCATCATGGATGCTGTCACCAAAGGCGTTGCGGCGGCAGCCCCCAATGCCGTGTTGATTATTGTGAGCAACCCGCTTGATGCCATGTGCCACGTGGCCTACAATGCCAGCGGGTTTCCCAAGAACAGGGTGCTGGGTATGGCGGGGGTTCTCGATTCCGCGCGTTTCCGCGCCTTCATCGCCATGGAGTTAAATGTTTCCGTTGAGAATACCCACGCGTTTGTTCTGGGCGGGCATGGTGATACCATGGTTCCCCTGCCCCGGTTTTCAACGGTTGCAGGCATCCCCATTACCCAGTTGATGGCGCCGGAAAGAATTGACGCTTTGGTCGAGCGAACACGCAATGGCGGCGCTGAAATCGTTGGACTGCTCAAGACCGGCAGCGCCTACTATGCCCCGGCTTCCGCCGCCGTGGAAATGGCCGAGGCCATCCTCAAGGACAAGAAAAAAATCCTGCCCTGTGCGGCCTGTTTAAATGGGGAATACGGTATTAACGATTTGTTTATTGGTGTCCCCGTGAAGCTGGGATCGAACGGTGCCGAGGAAATTATTGAAATCGAACTGACCGATGACGAGAAAGCCGCCCTGGATCATTCCGCCGATGCGGTTCGCGGTCTGGTTGAAGACATGAAGCGGCTTGGCTGAGATTTGCCGGCTGATCGAAACCCGTTAAGGGGCGCAAGGGGAAGGGTTCAATTAATTCTTGTGCCCTTTCTTTTTTCCCTTAAATTCGCTTCGGTAATAAAACTCCAGATATTTTGAAACACATCGTTTCATTTCTGTCCGTTCGCAGATTTCCTGAATGCCCCTGATCTCATGGTAATAGTCAAGATCCTTGTAGATCTCTCCGGAAATTTCGTAAAGGGACTGGGATCTTACCAGTTTTTCATCGACGTCGAATCCTCTTGATTTCATCACCCTGGGGCCCGCGAAAATCACCAGGGCGCCGGGTTCGGCAATGACTACGTCCCCCAGGGCGGCATAGCTGGCAATGGCCCCGCCCGTGGCCGGGTCCGCGAGAATCGATATGTAGGGGAGTCCGCTTTTTCTGAGGCGGTTAATGGATTCAATGGTTTTTACCATCTGCATGAGTGCGGATATGCCCTCGTAGAGCCTTGCGCCCCCCGAACAACACAGGCTGATAAACGGCAGGTTTTTCTGGATGGCGTAATCCACTCCCCTTCTGAATTTTTCGCCGAATACCACCCCCATGGATCCGCCGCAGTAGTAGAAGGTGCTCAACGCCATAACGGTGCGCATCTGGTTGACCCGGGCGCTACCCACCACCAGGGATTCGTTGAAGTGGGAATGCCCTTGCTGTTTGGCCAGAAATTCTCTGTAATAACCTGTGATGGCAGCCTCTTCCAGGAGTTGGTCAACGGTTAAATTCCGGTAGAGTTCATGAAAACTTCCCGTATCGGCCAGGCAGTCTATCCAGCCGCTGGCGCCCAGGATATAGGAAAAACCGCACTCCGGACACACATTGAAGTTATCCAGCAGCGCCTGAAGCGGAATCAGTTTGCCGCAGCCTTTTCGCCGTTTATCGCCCTGTTTGCCGGCGCCGCATTCGATGAGTTCATCGTTGGCGGGCGCATGCTGAAGGTTGCCGTACCCATCACCCACTTCCGTCAGGCTTGTATAATTGACGATCTCGATGTTGGGCGGCGGTTTTCGAAAGGCTTTTTTGATGGGGTTTTCGATATATCGTTTTATATCGTAAAATTTTCCACTTCCTTTTGACAACCCATAATTCTTAGCCCTGATTTCCCGCCGTTTTATGAGTTTTTCAATTTTGGATCGCGACAGATCCTTTACGGCCTTGGTCAGAAATTGATCAATATTCCGGGTCATGGCGGTGGTATCGGTAACATCCTCGGAGAAGGGCACGATGCGGTCGATAACATCCAGGTTTTTCAGGTCCTTGGCGCCCGGTTTCAAAATGGCCAGAGCGTCTTCAATCCGTTCCGGATCTCTGAACACAATGGAGGCCATGCTTTCAGGGGGTGCGGTGGCATAAAGGGCATCCTCCATCTGACCTCGTATATCGGTGACCTGAATCGCCAGGGCGCCGCCGCTGCCCCCCTCACCAAGAATCAGAGAGATGGTTCTGATGGGGATGGTCAGGAATTCCAGAATCAGCTGGGCGATAAAGAAAGCCTGGAAACGCTGGGCTGAATACATGGAAATATCGGCGCCGTAGGTATCGATTATGGAAAAAAGAAAGGTGTTTTCCGGATCTTGATCACAGGCCTCTTTCAAAACGGAAAGGATGACCGAGTGGTCATCGGAGGTGGGCATGCCGTAATTCAGTTTCTCGAGGTCTTCACTGCTTCGGAGATCCTCTGGTTTGGGTTTTTGCTGTGCGACAACATAGAGCAACTTTCCCGCATATTGACATGATCCTGCAATCAGGGAGTCGCTTCGATAGGAACCAAAAGGCAGGAAATCGGAAAACATCCTGTCGATCACGTCTGACGATCTGGGCCTGAAAGGGTGTCGGGTTCTCTTTTTGAAAATGTCAACAAGTCCTGGCTTGGCCATAATATAGTCCTCTGATGGTTCCGGCCATGATGAGCCGGCGGCAATATCCCTCATCAAATGGCCTTTTTCTACGATGCATTAATCCCGTTTTTTTATCAGGCTTCCATATTTTTTGCAACCTTGGAGCAAATCTCATTTCGCCATGTCGTATTCCGGTTGAAGACTTTTATCCGGTAATGGTAATCCCTTACTTTCAAAGTCACCGGCGGCTTCACTGATGTTTTGAAAGAGCCTTTGAGGGGAGAGAAACAACCGCTTGAAAAAACTGTAGGTGCCGTGGCTCATGCTCTTAAAGGCCATGTATTCAACATTCGGATCGGACATCTTTCCGTCCACCTGAAAATATTCAGCCACCAAGGTGTTATCGTCTCCTCTCAACAGGTATCCCAGTACGGGAATCTGGTTGACCAGAAGGTCCGCCGTGGTGAGGGGATGAACGCCGATTTCCGCATCCATCATGCCGGTGCGAAGATCTGCCCGTCCCTCTGCCACGGCGTTAAAAACAGGACTTTCCATGGTCAGATTGCCGGCCTTGGCAATCCCTTTATCGATGTCCAGGTGGCCCTCGATGCGATTAAAATAGAGACCGTCCTTTGACAGGTTTTCAGGTCTTGTTTCAAAAGCGCGGGTCAGGCTCATGTTATCCAGGATTTTGATGAATACGTTACTCTTTCTTACGACCCCCTGTTCCAGAAGTACATTCACGCTTCCCGTGAGGCTTGAAAGCATCTCTTTTTTTGTATTTCCTCTGGCAAAAAGCAGGGATTCCATGGTCAGCCTGCCCTCCAGTCGGTTTTTGACGAATGCCAGGGGCGTCGGTAAATCTCCCAGGGGTTGCTGGTCCATCTCAAGGTAGCTGGTAAAAAGCATCTCCGGCTTTTTTCCCCGCTTCACATGACCCCGCAACAGGAGTTTTCCCCGTTCGAACCGTAAGCTGGATCGGCTCACATAAAGGTCCTTGGAACGTAATGCACACTCAATTTCAAGGGGGCCGAATTCGGCTTCCTCCCATTGGACCTTGGGGGCCGTTATGTTCAGATGAACGTCTGATGTTTCCACAAAGTGGTGGGCGCCTTTCTTCCAGCCGGGTTCCATCTGATCACTTCCGTTTTTTGTAAAATTGACCGATTTAAAATCCCCTTTCTTAAATTTTTGTTCCATTTCCGGGGGAATCAGATCATTCAGGTCCAGGAGATCCGAGTGAACGGAAATATTTCCTCTCATCCCTTCCCATCCCTGAAACTCACCCTTCACCTGAAAGGGGCTTTTCCCCAATTTGAAGGCGAGCGATTTAATCAGCACGTTTTTTTCGGAAAATTTCAATTTAAAAGAACAGTCCTTAATGGGGTGAGGAAAAGCCCTTGTGACAAAAGAGAGTTGTTTCCCTTCCATTTGTCCCACCACCTGGGTTTTTGACGGGTTCTTGCGAGATGCGGCCACCGAAATCTTACAATTGAGGTCTCCCCGGGCGGTGAAATTACCTTTCTTGAAACGAATGCCCAGGTCCTCAAGCCGAAGTTTTTTGCTGGAGACATTGAAATTAAAGGTATCCTTGTTCGCAAGGTCATAGGTACCGTTCAGCGAAAAGGATGATTTTCCCAGGTTGCATTGCAGATTCCTGAGGGTAAACCGTTTCTTAGGTAAAATACCGCCGCTGAAGAGAACGCCGCCTTCATTGGAAAAGGGGGCAACGGTCATGGATTCCGTTTTCAGAAACGTCTGTTTCAGGTCAAATGCACCGTGGAAGGACCAGGCTTTCTTTTTGGAAAGGCTCACTTGACAGGGAATCCGGTTCTTGAATGTGGTGGATGATTTCAGGCCCGGATAGAAATGACCGAGCAGTTCATCCATATCCGCCATGGCCACCAGATGCGCTTCCCCTGTTTGCCAGTTGTCCCCCAGACTTCCTGAAGCGCTGAGTCTTGATTTTCCCCACTGTCCTTCCGCGACAAAATCCTTTCCATTTTCAGGGGTGATGGTAAGGGCGCCTTCCTTGATCAGGATCGGGAACGGAATATCCGGATCATCGAGGGCGCAATCCATAAACGTGATCATGCCTGTTTCTATTTTGGGGAAATGCCATCCGGGTTCATATACGATGTTTAAGTCTGCGTCCATTTTTCCGGACGCGCCTTCGATCCGGCGGAATTTTGCGCGGACTTCAGGGGGAATCAGTTTCAGGTTGGCTTGTGTCAGGAGGTCTTCCACCCGGAATGACCCCGAAGCGGTCACTCGGACATAGGGGTCGTCCACGTATAGATCTTTTAAAAACAGGCTTCCCGTTTCGATGGTTGATTCTCCGAAGTGGCCGTTGACGCCTGAGACATGGATTTCCCCATTTCTGATTTCCAGGTCTCCCGAAACCCGATCCACTTTTAAACCCTGTTCATCTTTAAAAGCCGTGAGCCCTTTGCATGTGAGTTGCAACCCTAGAACTTCGGCGTTTTTCTGAAGATCAAGGTTTTCCAGCCTGTGCCATGGGCCGTTTAAAGAAAAGAGGTCCACGCAAACATTGCCGCCGGAAAAAATGGAAAAAATACGGGTTTCCAGCCAGATGGGCAGTAAAGATGAAGGGAAGATCCGCTTGAATGTGGCCAGGGTCATAAAAGGGCTCTTAACCTTCAAATCCAGGTGAGGATCTCTCGGGTTGGTGAAGTCAAAGGTTGAAACCCCGTTCAGTGTGAAAGCGGTGTTTTGAATTTGAAAGAAAGGGATTCTCAATATCGAGTCCACATACGAGGTATTGAAGGGGACGGTGAGTTGATCAAAAGAAAAGGCCTTCTTGTCCCCTTCATTGATCAGAAGAAAGTCCAGTTCCCTGAAAACCATCTTCCCATCAATTGACAGAATCCCGTTCGGGGTTCTTTTGACCGCGACGTTTATCCCCGCAACCCCTTTTTTGACCGTCAGATCTTCCGGCAGGGGGAGTCGCGTCAGGGGTATTTCTTCCATATTGAGTCGACCGTCAATCCATAGACCGTTTTCAGGGTCCTCTCGAAGCACGCCTCTGCCGGAAAAGGGTGCCGTTGCATCGTTGTAAAGGGCGGTGCCATGAAAAGAGGCTTCCAGAAGTACCGGATCCCTGGATTTTCTGGTCATTTGGATATTAATCGTTTTCAAGGTCAGGCCGGCTGTTTCCAGAACAACATGGGCGTTCTCCAGAGAGACCAGTGGAAATGCCGCCAATATGCTGGTGTAGGATTTTTCTAAAACCGGACCCTTTCCCTGAAAGGAAAGTCCCCGGTCCTTTTTAGCGGCCAGGTGAATTTCGGGGTCAAGGATCGCCAGCTTGGTGGGGACGATCCGGCCCCTCAGAAGATCCTTAAAACTGAAATTCATCCTGACCCTGGCAGCCCCTGCCGTCTCACGTCCCCCGGGGGCGGATACCTTAAAATTACGGGCCCTGATGCCGATGCCGTTGGAAAAGTTGAGCGTTATTTTTTCAGCACGGAGTTCATACCCCGTGGTCCGTGACAGTTGTTCCAGAAGATAGCGTTGAAACGGATCGGTTTGGATGAGAAGATTGAGAAGGACTCCCAGTAAGACCGCTAGAGATAAAAAAAGAAGAACCGGCGGAAGGATGGCTTTCAGCCTTTTTTGCCACATTTTTTGAAATAGTCTCTCAGGATTTTTTCGTGATCGAAGACCAGCGGTTTCGGTAAGGCATGAGATTTGAAGATGCCCACTTCTTCCGCATCATCGGCCGCCTTGGGGCTTCCGATGGCTTTTGCAACAAAGACCACGGAGATGGAATGATGCCGGGGATCCCTTGATGGATCGGAATAAGCGCCCAGTTGATAGGAAAGGGTCACATCCAGGCATGTTTCTTCCCGTGCTTCTCTGATGGCAGCCGACTCAAGGGTTTCTCCATAATCCACAAAACCGCCGGGAAGTGCCCAGCCGTGGGGTGGGTTTTTTCGTTTTATCAAAACAATGCCGTTTTCACCTTGTTTCGGTTCACGCACCGGTGCCGCATTGTTTGAAGCGTCATGTTCGGTTTCAATAATGATGTCCACGGTCGGAAAAGGGTTACGGTATCGGAAAACCGGTTTTCCGCAGTGTGGACATAAGAGCTGGTCTTTCATGAGCGTGTTTTCTTTTTTCGCCAGGGATAATACAGAGCGTAAAAACCAAATATGTTGACATCGCCAAAATAACACCTGACAGATATAATAGATAAATTTAACCCACGCAAGAATAAAACCTCAATGACCCACACCCCCCGGATAAGGAAATTCACGGATAAGAATATCAGGATGGGGTTTTCAAAGCCCGCTTTGTTGTGTTACACTCATATGGCAATTACGGCAGATTGATTTCCCTTATATGTAAAGATCTCAAGATAAGGAGGGTGGAGATGTTTAAACGATGGGTGTGGGCGGCTTGCTTTATTTTGGCAGTGACATGGATGCTTCCGGGTGCGGTCTTTGGACTCAGCAGGGATCGGTGGACCAACGAAAAACCCTACGGCGTGTTCTTCAATAACTACGACCCTAATTTTTACACGGGCTTTGTGCCGCGGGTGCAGGAGCGGGAGCGGATCAAAATTCATATGGGGCGTGGCAACCAGGTTCGGGTTCAAATGATCCTGTCAGACAAGACCCTTGACAACTACCTGCTCGACCAGGTGGCCCGTCATGATCTTTACAAGGAGGTCATTGACAAAAAGGCTATTAAGCTCACCTCAAATATGGCGTGGGAAGCCTACCATCGGAAGGTGATGGATGAAAAGCTTCACGATCTGGTCAAAAAGAAAGGGGAAATGGATGAAAAAGCCTGGCGGGAGCTTAACCTGACCACCATGGACAAACTGGCGCCGGGCCGGCTGTTTCATATTCAAAAGGACTTTAACAAGATGGCGGATGACTTTGCCCGCCTGCTCAAGAATTCCCCGGAACCTGTGGGAGTGCAGGCCAAACTGGACCTGATCAACGACTTCTTTCCTCACCGCATTTTTCTCTCAGAATTAACACCGGCTCAGGATGCCGATTTCGAAAAATTGGTACAACTGGCAAAATCCGGTGATATGAATGCCTTTCGACCCAGAGCCGAAGCGTTTTTTGATGCCATCACCGGCGGAATTTATTCCATCAAGAACGGCAAGGTGGACTATTATGAGTTCACGACCCTATACCCGGCCGGCACCTATGACAAAACAACCACCCATAACGGCCAGGTCATGCCCATGTACACCACCACCGGTGTCTGGCCTCTGATTCCCCGTAAGCATGGAAAAGGCATTACAGGCATGGTGGACTATATCTCATCAGCCGGTTACTACGGCATGATGCCCATGCTTCCCTATGAATACGGTGGCGGTATCGCTTACAATGCCATCCACAACCCCGGGATCAGTTGCTGGATCGGCGGACATCACCTACTTCCGAAAAGCTGGCGAAAAGTTACGGCCAACAGCCGTAGCGGCAAGCCCTATAATCGTGTGTCGATTACCAGCCGGGGGCCCGTTTCCCATGGCTGCACCCGCCTCAACCCCGGACACTTGACGGAATTCAGAGAAATGCTGCCGTCAACGTCCCAGGGGATGGAAGGGATCAAGCATTACCGAAGTCTTTCCCATTGCTATGATGTCTTCGACTTGAAGGGTGACGGCAATGACCAGGTGATGGGGGTTCAGTACTATATCGCCTTTCGCCATACCAAATCGCGGGTAGCCCAGGAAATCTGGGCCCAGAACAACCGAAAGGATTTCTATGCCTGGCTCTACGGGAATGATTTGAATTTCGCCCCCTTAGGTGAGGCCTCCTTCAATGAGGTCTACGATTGTAAGTTTAAGAAGCGAAAGGCGCTTCAGGGCAGGAAATATGAGAATATCAAACTCCATGAAGCCCCCTATGAACCGGAATATCTCCAGTTTTATGTGATTAACGGCGTCAATAAGCTTTCTAAGGAGGGGATGGATTTTAACCGGGAGTTGCGCCGGGTGGGGTATGGCTATCAGGTGGACCGGAAGAAATTGCGTTTGGAATAAACGTTTGCCACCCCCGGGCATGGAAATTATGACCTTGATCAATTGTCTCGGCTATGTTGCGCTATTGGTACACTGTAGGTGCGGATTTATCCGCACAAGCGGGACAATTTGTTACACCACAACTTACCAAAACAGCCGAGCATCGGCGACACCGGAAACATTCTCCTGCGGCGGGGGATGAGCGGAAAATTGTAGCGTACTTGTATTCAGGAGACTCCATAAATTATTGACAACTGGAACAAACCGTTGCACCTACAGGGGGAAAATGGGGGGGGTGGCTATGATTCTCCGGCTTCAGAGGTGAGGTGCTGTCTCTTAAATTTTTTGAGGCCCAGCACATCAAAGGTATACGCCCGGCCTGCCTTGCAGGCGGTTACACGGCCACTTTTGACCCATCTTCTAAGGGTTACCGCTGAGATGCCGAGATATTCTGAAGCCTGATTCAGATTAAACGGTTTGTTTGCAATCTCGTCCTGCCATTGCTTCAGATTTAGAATTTCAGGAGAATCACGCTGAGTTCCTATTATCCCGTGTTGTATGATATAATGAGCCAGTTTTTCCTTTTCTTCCTCTGGGAGAAGGTAGATTGATTGGATCACTTCTTTCGCTGTCTGCATTTTTACCTCCCTGTCTCTTTGATATATTTCTTCAGGTCCCTGTAGAAATTTTCGTGAGGGCCCACCTGATAGAGTACAAGAGAATCATTCTCAACTCTGTAAGCCATCAAGGTCAATTGCCGACCCATGCTGAATTTACAGACATAAATGTTCTCCAGATCGCCTTCTTTAGATTCACCGATTTTCGTATTTGCTACAACATCTTCTACGACATCCAGAACAATCTTTTGAAACATTTCTTGGACCGTATCCGCTGACTCACGATTGCGACTATTGGTGATGTTATCCGTAGCTTGTTGTGTTTTCTGGTGCTGTATTCAGGGGAGCTTCTCAATCTCCTTTTGTACAATATTGATATGGGATATCAATTTTTGTTTCAGAGGGGATTGGGGGTAATCCTCAACCAGGCTATTGAGGATTTTGTAAGAGGTTTCAAGGAGTTCTTTTTTCTTATTAGGATCTTTGGTTTTCTTGGCTTCCAGGAAAATTTCCGCGGCCCGATTTCGGTCTCGGTTGATGAGGCTTTCAACGGCCCGTTCTTTGAGATCAGTAGCTTCCGCCGTCAATTCTTGGGTTTTCTCCAGCGTTTCCAGGGTGTTGATGGTCCTTTTGTAGTCTTCTTTTTCATATAATCTTCTGGCGGTTTCATACGTCTCTTTCAGGTAGGCCGATTTGGTCTTTACACTTTCTTCATAAGCGATCTCCGCTTCCTCGACATTGTTAAGCGCCCTGTCGATGACTTCTGTTTCAGGCCCTTCTTCCCTTTGGGCCTTTTCTTTTAACAGCAGTTGCCTTGCTTCGGCGAATTCGTGGTCCCGGGCAAGGGTATCGACTTTTTCCTGAAGTGCTCTCATGTGGGGGGTTACTTCCTGACCGTCTGTGCCCTCCGGGGGTTGAAACATGGAATGAAACGGCTGATTCGGTTCCCTGGGCGTCTGTTCGATCCGATTCCTGAGATCATTGATCATGGCGGTCCTGTTATCCCGGGTGTGGGAAATCTTTTCCAATGTCTTGGTTGCCTGCGCCGGTTGCCCCAGGGCCAGTTGCCATCGGGCGATGTCCCCGCGAAGTTGCACCACATCCCGGGTTCCTTCAATTTTCCCGGCAACCTCCATTCCGATCTCAACAGCTTCATCCAGCATCCCGTCTTCGGCCAGGGAGATGGCGAATACGATGCCGATTTCGGGGGTGATTCCGCCTGGAAAGCTTGTTCGTAACGCCAGAGTGCGCTGAATCACCCCCTTGTAATTTTCATCCAGATAGAGATCCAGGATGTCATTTTTTAGCTGAATAAAATCGGTAAAGGAAGTTTCATCACCGGGAACTTTACCGATTTTCTCAAAGTATGTGTTTTCCATGAGCGACATGGACCTGAAGAGGGATTGGGCCAGGCTGTCACATTCTTTTGCGGTTACGGGACCGGGAGCGGCCTTTTTGAGCAGGCGGTAAGCACTAAGCAGGGCTGAAGCAGTATTTCTATCGCTATCAGGCAGGTCCTTGTTTTTCAGGAAGTTTTCAAGATACCGGATTCGATTCTCCACATGAGAAACGTCGATGTTGAGTATGGTGCCTTGCGTTTCGGTGGGTGTATGAACGGGGGGCGGCGGTTTCGGGGTTATGGATGCGCATCCTGCACCGAAAGTCAATAGGATGAACAGGAAAATGCGTGTTTTTTTCATTATCATTACCCTTCTAAAGCGGTCCAAACTCTCTTTTAAGTTCCCAGGTTTTACCCCCGTCGTTGGCCTGTGTCAACACTTCCGGGAGCGTGGATGAAGAAGATGACTTTTCGCCATTTTTCAGCGGAAGGCCGGTTACCGGGGAAACAGGGACGGGATGGAGCTTAAATTTCCTCGGGGTTACAGGACGCAGCAACGGGTTAAAGGCCAGGTCCGCGGGTTGAAGTGCCTGTTTAAAGTCTTGGGTTTTCACAATGGCCTTTGCCGTGTCCATCCACAAGGGGAGCGCCCCGGAAGACCCGTACAGGGCCATGTGATCCCCTTTCATGGGCCGATTGTCGTCAAAGCCCACATAACCGGCGATGGTATAGCCGTTGTCAATGGCAAGCTGGCCCGTGGTATTGTCGGGTCCGGGAATGAGGCCCACAAAACTGGAGTTGGTGTACCGGTTGGCGGTGCCGGTTTTACCGAAAGAGGGGAGCGGCATGTCGAAGACGCGAACCACATCCCGGGCTTTCCTGCCGGTCCCCCGTTCCATGACTTTCCGGAGAATTTCAGAGGTTAGAATCGTTACCCTTTCAGGCAGTACCACTTTTGGTTCAGGGACATATTCCCAGAGTGTTTTGCCCTCCCTGTCCAGGATTTTTTGGATGATGGGAACCATTGTCGGTCCGCCGCCGGTGCTGAGCAGGCAGGTCTTTCCGGTCAAAAGGGCTTCATAGGCCAGTGCCGCTTCTATGATACTGATGGCATTGGGCCCCAGTGGAAAGGATAGCACCGGGTCCAGGTGAGTGGATATCCCAATTTTTTTGGAGAGGTAGTTGACAAAGAAAAGGTTTACCAGGGTTCTGAAATCTCTGATTCCGGAAAGGACTTCGAGGCTGTATTTCTCATGACCCATGAGTTTTCTGAACTGGCTTCGGGTATGGGTTTCGAGCAATTCCAGGATGTCGGGGGGCATCAGGCCGTCAACCCATTGGCCGGGATGGGTATTGTTCTTAAGGGCGAGAAGCCTTTGAAAATCGTATCGCAGAATGTCCCGGTTATCTTCGCCTATGGCCGAACCGGTCCCTGAAAGATCAAAATGAAGGCGGTTGACATCGTTCAAAATGTTTTCATGACCGGAAAATATAATATCCGTTTCCGCCTGCGATTTTGCCGCTTCAAAAGCGGCTTCCATAAGTGCCTTCTCATCAACAATGACGCCCAACTGATCCCTGATGCGCATTTTGTAAGCCTGGTAGGCTTCGTCCGGTTTTCGGCCTAGCCCCACAAGATTCACCACTTGCCGGAATTCACTCATGTTGAGCCGATCCGTGAGGTGATAGAGCAACCACACCGTCGCCAGGTTTTCCGATTTGGCGCCGGCCCAGGCCATGGAGACGGTGTCACTTTTGGGTTTATGATCGGGTCTGGGCACGTAGGCGGTCCCTTCAAACCGGTAGATGTCTTGGGTGTTTTTGAGGGGATCCAGGTTGTTCCATTTCAGCTGAAGTGCAGATGCATAGACAATGGTTTTGAATATGGAGCCCAATTGCCGTTTCGCATCAACCGCCCGGTTGAAGTGGATATTTGAAAAACCGCCCACCATGGCCTTTATCATGCCCCGGTGAAGGGTCACCACACCCCCTTCCAGCTCCGGAACGGCCGAGAGCACCAGTTTTTCCACTTGTTCTTCTCCTGGAGGGTCGCTATCCACGGTGACGATCTGAACCGGTACCAGGTCTCCCATTTCGATGGTATCCAGAAGGGCCGGCACGTGTTCTTTTTTGAAAGTTGCCCATGGGCCTGTTTTGCCTTTTCGCCAGGCATCCCCAATGGGCTTTAAGCTTTCGTAACCCAAAAATGCCTCCCCGTCTTCCCAGGCGATGCGAAGGCCGGAGTCTTTTGTATTTTTGGTTATGGCGGTTACGCGGGCCAGAAAGGGGAGGGCGCGGTCATTGCTTTTGACACTCTCTTTAAGCGCCCCATTCCATCGGGAAAGGGTTTTGGAAGGTGCAATTCCGGTCAGTCCCACATCCATACGGGGCAGGTGTTGCCTTAAGCTCAAAAGCGCTGCATTTTGAATATCCCGGTCCACGGACGTATAGATGCTGATGCCGGATGTGGCGATGTTGTCCACACCCTGTTCCTGCAGGACTTTCTGAAAGTAGTCGGACCCCAGCTGGTTTCGAACGTAATCCAGAATGACATTCAACCGATAGGTGATCCGTCCTTCCTTAAAAGGGACGGGCTTTTCCTTTGCCGCTGCACATTCGCGGGCACTGATGTAATTCTGGGAAAGCATTTTGTCGAGCACATAGTCCTTTCGGGCCTTGGCCAGGCGTTTTGCCTTCTCCTTTTCAGCGTAGGTCTTCTTGATAAAGGGATTGTATTTATTGGGTCCCTTGACGGAACCGACGATAAAAGCCGCTTCAACCAGATCAAGATCATGGGGGTCTTTGTCGAAAAAATACTGGGCTGCAATCCTAAGCCCCTTGCCATAGCCGTTTACGAAGAACTGGTTGGTGTAAATTTCCAGGATCTCTTCTTTGGTATACTCTCTTTCCAGGAGGAAGGCCTGGAACATTTCATGGATTTTGGTCCGGTAGGATCTTTTTTCCCGTTTGAAGACGTTCTTGGCTGTTTGCTGGGTCAGGGTGCTGCCGCCCTGAACTACCCGGCCCGATTTAAAGTTGGCCACAAACGCCCTGGCAATGGCTTTGGGATCAAACCCCCAATGATGAAAAAAATTCTTGTCTTCGGCCGCAACCAGGGCTTTGATGAATGTTTTGGGGATATGGTCGTAATTGATGTATTTGCTGTGGGTTTTTTCAAAAAAGACACCGATGGGTGTTTGGCCGTCGGAATAGTAGACCGGGCTTTCAGAATTGATCACCCGGTCGATGGCGCCCCGGTCGATCCGTTCGGATGTCTCCTTTGTGATCTCGTAATAGGTAACCCCCAGAAAACCCAAGGGAACCAGGATCAGGAGACATAACATCCATAGAAATATTCGTTTCATCTAGCCGAGTTCTCCTGCCAACAGTTTTTCCCGCAGGACCTCTTTGAGGTCAAGGCCCTTCATCTTCAACCCCTTGCGCCCGTATTTCATATTGGCCTCGATGATGAGCCATTGATCCTTGTGCCGGATGAGATCGATCCCCACATCATTGAACCGGCATTTCCGGGCGGCATCCTGTGCCGCAAGGATGCCCGATGGGGGAATGTTGTCAAAGCTGATACGCCCCCCCTGGCTTAAATTGGTCCTGAAATTATCCTTATGCCGGATCCGCCAGTAAGCAATGACCGGTTGATGGTTAATCAAGACCACCCGCAAGTCCTGCTCGTGAGGAATGTATTCCTGAATGTAGGCGATTTTGGTCTCTTCCAGATAAGCGTCCAGCTTCTCCCCGTTGCCGATCAGATAGACCCCCCTGCCCCGGGCCGAAGATCTGGGTATTTTTCCGATAAAGGGATACTGGAAATGGTTCAGAATATCTTTGTGGTGGAGGCGATAATAGATCCGGGTGAGGGGGTGGGGGATATTCAGCATATAAAAGAGGGTGGTCTGTTTAATCTTTTCGTCTGCATAGAGGTATGTTTCAAGGCTCGGGAAGATTTTTTTCCCCATGGTGGTCAGGAACTCGGCATAATTGCGCGTGGGGTACAAAATGAGGTTCGATTTTCTAATGAGTTCCCTTTCCTCGGGGGTGTAGTCTGGAAAATTGGGTTTCACCCCCAGTGTCCACACTTCGGGAACCCCCAGAAGCCGGCTGCCGATGGCCGGGTAGATTTTTTCTTGATTTCTCACGGGTTGGATACCCATTTCCTGACATCCACAGCCTTTTCCATGGCCCGCGCCATGACCTCTTCCAGATCAAGGGTCAGCAATCGACGGTTTTCCATGACCAGCCGGCCGTTAATGATGGTGTGGCTCACGTCCTGCCCCCTGGCCGCATAGACCAGGTGGGAAAAAGGATTGTACATGGGTGTCAGGTGGGGTTTATGGGTATCAATCACAATGACGTCGGCCTTTTTACCGGTTTCAAGGGAACCGATTTCATGGGACAGCCCCAAGGCTTTAGCCCCTTCGATGGTCGCCATTTTCAACACGGTCAGGGCGTCCATGACCGTGGGGTCCATGGTCTGGACCTTGTGGAGTTTGGCCGCCATGTCCATCTCCGTAAAGAGGTCCATGTTGTTGTTGGAAGCGCTCCCGTCGGTTCCCATGCCCACCGTTACCCCTTGGGTGATCATTTGGGGCACCGGTGCAATGCCCGAGCCCAGTTTCATGTTGCTTTCCGGGTTGTGAATCACTTTGATCCCGTACTCGGCTATTCTGTCAATCTCCGATGCATCCAAATGGACGGCGTGATCCATGATCAGTTGCGGTCCTGCAAGCCCTAGGTCCTCCAGGTGTTCTAAAGGCGTCTTGCCATATCGCTTCTTAATTTCTTCCACTTCCGCCAGGGTTTCGGCGAAATGGATAATCAGGGGCCTTTTGTGGGACAGGGCCATCCGGTTGGCCCTCCGGAGCAGTTCGGGGCTGCAGGTAAACAGGGCGTGGGGCTCAACCGCAATGGATACCAGGGGATTGTCTTCCCATTTCCGAATGAGCCACTCGGTGTAGGCAAACCCGCTTTCCAGATCGCCGTAATTGGGAGAGGGGAAATCATAAAGCACTTCCCCCACAAGGCACCTGAGACCCGATTGAAAGGCGGCTTGTGCCACCTGGTCCTCAAAGAGGTACATGTCGCAAAAGCAGGTGGTCCCCGACAGGATCATCTCGGCGCACGCCAGCAGTGTGCCGGTGTGGATAAAATTGGCGTCCATGTTTTTTTCCACGGGGAAAATGTAATGGTTCAGCCATTCCATGAGCGGAAGGTCGTCCGCCAGGCCCTTGAAAAGGCTCATGGCCGCATGGGTATGACCGTTGATGAGCCCCGGAAGGATGAGACCGCCTTCGGCATCAATCGTCTTTAAGGCATCTAGCTTTTGAGAAGGTTGCTTCCCCACATAGGAAATGGTATCTCCCGATACGCACAGCACACCCTTCTCAATGACCCTGTTTTCAGGGTCCATGGTTAAAATGGTACCGTTTTGAATGACCAGATCAAATGTCGTCATGTTAACCTCCTCACCGTGTTCAGTGCCGACCCCGCCTTAAACCATTTTATCTGTTCATCGGTCAGGGTATGATTCAGGGCAATTTCGAAGTCGGGTTCATCCTTCGGTTTAATAAGGGCTCGAATCGGTTTGTGGGGCTTCAGGGTTTTCAGGTCAACCAGGCTGATTCGGTCATCCTCCCCGATTCCGTCGTAATCCAAAAGGTTCGCAAAGGTCAGCGGCAAAATCCCCTGTTTTTTGAGGTTGGCTTCATGGATTCTGGCAAAAGAGCGGGTGATGACGGCTTTTGCCCCCAGGAACCGGGGGCTCATGGCCGCATGCTCCCGGCTGGATCCTTCACCGTAGTTTTCATCGCCTACAATAACGAATCCGCCGCATTTGTCTTGATAGATTCCGGCAAGTTCCGAGAGCCTTATCCCTTTTTCGCCGGTGAGGATGTTCGTGCCGTGACCGGTTTCACCGGTAAAGGCATTTAAGGCGCCTGCCAGCATATTTTGTGAGATGTTGCTCAAGTGCCCCCGGTATTTGAGCCATTTCCCGCCCGGGGAGATGTGATCCGTGGTGGTCTTCCCTTTGGTTTTCACGAGAACAGGCAGTTTATTGAAATCCTTTCCGTCCCAGGGTACAAAGGGTTTGAGCAGTTCAAGCCTTTGTGAATGGGGATCAATCTTTATGGGGAACGTCTTATCTTCCGCCTCTGAGGCGATGTAGGCGGATTTGTAGAGCGTCAGGCCCTTTTCAGGCAGCGGAGGCGGGTCGGGAGGTGTCAGTTGAAATGTTTCTCCGCCTGTCCCCACCAGGACGTCGGTCTCCGGGTTGAACCCGGCATCCCCTGAGAGGGCAAGGCACGCGGCCATGGTGGGTGAGGTCAAAAAGGCCAGGGTTTCGGGATTCGCGTCGTTTCGCGCCTTGAAATTTCGATTGAACGTGGTGAACATGATGTTTTTAAGGCCCTTCCGGGAATCCTTTCGGTCCCACTGCCCGATGCAGGGTCCGCAGGATGCGGCAAGGATTAGGGCGCCCGCATCCAGCAGTTTTTGAAGAATGCCGTCCCGCTTGATGGTTTCGTAGATTTGCTCCGAACCCGGTGACAACATGAAAGGGGTTTTGACCCTGCACCCATGGTGCCCGCCCTGCGTAAGAACCTGGGCTGCGGCATACAGGTCTGAATAGGATGAGTTGGTGCAGGATCCCATGAGAACGGCGGAAACTTTTTCGGGCCATTTTTCAGAGGCTACGAGTTCCCTGAAATTTTCAACCTTTGTGACCCGGTCGGGGCTGAAGGGACCGGCATGGGCCGGTTTAATGGTGCCGAGATCCAGTTCCAGGTACTGGTCGTAGACGCGTTCCGGATCGGTGGTGCAGATCTCGTCCCGGCACAGGATATCCGATAGACCGGCCGCTTCCGACGCATCCGTTTCGCGACCCGTATTGTTGAGGTAGCCGGCCATGCTTTCATCATAGACAAACACAGAACTCGTGGCCCCCAACTCGGCACCCATATTGGTGATGGTCGCCTTCTGGGTGGCCGACAGCCCCTCGGCGCCATCGCCAAAATATTCAAAGATTTTCCCGGTCCCGCCCTTGACGCTGAATCGATTCAGCATTTCCAGGATAATATCCTTGGCCGATGCCCACCCGGTGAGTTTTCCTGTCAGTCTGACCCCCACAAGCGAGGGAAAGGTGGTTTCCCAGGGCAGTCCGGCCATGACCTCTGCTGCGTCGGCCCCGCCAACACCGATGGCGATCATCCCAAGCCCTCCCGCGTTGGGGGTGTGCGAATCGGTTCCGATCATAAGCCCCCCCGGAAAGGCGTAATTTTCCAGGAGCACCTGGTGGATGATGCCCGAACCGGGTCCCCAGAAACCGATACCGTATTTCATTGCTGCTGAAGAGAGAAAATCGTACACTTCTTTGTTGGCGCCGAGGGCCTCCTGCAGGTCCGCATCGGCACCCCGGCTTGCACGGATCAGGTGGTCACAGTGGATGGTGGCGGAAACATGGGTATTTTTCTGTCCGGTCTGCATGAACTGAAGCATGGCCATCTGGGCCGTTGCGTCCTGCATGGCCACACGATCGGGATGGAGGAAGATCTGATCGATTCCCGGCTGTAGCTTTTTGGACGTCTTACGGTGTACCTCATGAAGAAAGAGGATCTTTTCCGTGTAAGAAAGTCCCCGTCCCAGTTCACGGCGTTTCCCGGATAATATGCTTCTGGCGCTTTCCCGGTCAAACGGATGTTGCATGATCGCTTGTCTCCTCTTTGAAGGCCATATGGCTGATTAATCTGTTTACAATGCCATGGCGTAACTGTCAACGCTGCTGAAGGATTTTGAGGGTCGTGGGTCGTTTGTAAATGGTGTCATTTCCCCTTGGCAAAAACCGTCTGCAATTGTTAGGATGCCCTCATTTACTAAGATGGCACGCGTCACTTTGACAATGGAGAAAAAAAATGAAAAACCCAAAATATTCTGATGCCGATGATTCCGCAAATATCATTCGGTGGGATGATCAGCAGCGGCCCGTAGTACCCGATTTTCCCATCATTCCTTTTATCGAAGGGGATGGCATCGGCCCAGACATCCGGGCTGCCTGCAAATCGGTCCTGGATGCAGCGGTACAGAAGGCTTACGGGGGTCAGCGGCGCCTGTCCTGGCGGGAAATCCTGGCCGGGGAAAAAGCGCAGGAGCGCTATGGGGTGAAAAACCCTCTTCCCAAAGAGACGCTTTCGGCCATATCCCGTTACGGTGTGGCCATCAAAGGCCCCCTCACCACCCCGGTCGGGGGCGGTTTCCGTTCCCTCAATGTTGCCCTTCGTCAGGCCCTCGATCTGTATGCCTGTGTACGTCCGGTCTGCTACCTGGAAGGTGTTCCCGCGCCGGTGATCCATCCCGAGCGGGTGGATGTGGTGATTTTCAGGGAGAATACGGAAGACGTCTACGCGGGGTTGGAGTGGCCTGCCGGATCCACTGATGCCCGTGAGCTGTTGGCTTCTATAAATGCCAGGTCGAAGGCGGCGGGTGGAACGACGGTTTCCCTGGAGAGTGCCGTGGGCATCAAACCCATGAGCAAAGCAAACACCGATCGCCTGGTTTCCATGGCCATTCAATATGCCCTGGACCATCAGCGGAAGAGCGTGACCCTGGTCCACAAGGGAAACATCATGAAATACACGGAAGGGGCTTTCAGGGATTGGGGGTACGATGTCGCTCGTGAGACATATGGGGATGTTACGCTGACGGAAACGGATCTGTATGAGAAATATCAGGCCAGGCAGCCCGAGGATCGGATTGTGATCAAGGACCGCATCGCCGATGCCATGTTCCAGCAGCTTCTTCTGCGACCGGAAGAGTATGACGTGATTGCCACCCCCAATTTAAACGGCGATTATCTTTCCGATGCGGCTGCGGCCCAGGTGGGGGGCTTAGGCATGGCCCCCGGCGCCAATATCGGGGACTGCTGCGCCCTGTTCGAGGCCACCCACGGTACAGCCCCCAAGTATGCGGGGCAGGATAAGGTCAACCCCGGCTCCCTGATTCTGTCCGGGGTTGAGATGCTTCGGTTTATCGGCTGGGATGATGCGGCCGAAACAGTGGTTGAGGCCCTTAAAAAAACCATTGCCCAGGGGGTCGTCACCTATGATCTGGCCCGGCAGATGAAGGGCGCCAAGGAGGTCAGGTGTTCGGAATTCGGCGCGGCCATTGTTGAAAATCTGGGTTGAATTCAGGGGATGATTTCGGCGTAAAAATCATTTCCGCCAGCCCGCCAATATTCCGGTCATTTCTTGCAGGAAGCGACCCAATGAATGGTCTTTTCGGGACGCATGTTCCATGTTCATGTTTTCGGCGATGTCTTTCGCAAATTCGATGCCGCCGAGGCTGGGCGTCACCCCGGCTTCCCGAATGTTCTCAATGAGCATTTTTTTGTAACGGGCCTTTTCACACTTCTGATCAGGGGCCTGGCACCCGCGCCCAAAAATCGATTTAAAAGCAGCCGAATCAATGAGCATCCAGCGTTCGATATGGGGGTCGGGAATGGCACAGATCACAAAAGCCTCGGGAAATTTCGAAGTAACGCCGGCAATTTCTTTCAGCCTTTGATTCAAACCTTTGCAGTTGGCATCCGTGGCGACCAGCACCAGATCCGGGAATCCGCCCCGGCCTCGATAAAGATCCCCCATGTACTGTTTAAGCTCTTTAATGACCGCACCATAGCCTCTTCGAACATTCCGCCAGTCGATTTTGATCTCAACACCTTGTTCGTGGGAAAGTCGCCTTAGTAAGGCTTGGAGAAATTCCTGGTGAGCATGATCTTCAACAAAAGCGGCGATCTCATGCATCGAAATCACCTCGCAGCATTCTTTCGGCGACGGTAAGCTTTTCCGGTTCTTCCTCATCTACCAGGGCTTCATCAATCGCCTTTTCTCTCCCCAGGGGGCCCCAGGTAGAAAAGGGCTCCATCCGGGTCATGCCGCCCTCTTTCCTGCAAATGTACAATGACTTATCCACCACCAGATCGGGAAGTAAGGGCGAATGGGTTGTCACAATATACTGGGTTTCCCCAAAGGAGGCACGCGTCTTCAGGAGTTCCGCAATAAGCTGGATCCGCCGCGGATGGATGCCGTTTTCAGGTTCCTCAAAACCAATGAGAGACGGTGGCTCCTTGGCCCCGGTCAGGGCGAGGAGTCCGAGAAGCCGAAGGGTTCCCTCGGAAAGAACCCGGGCAGGGATTGGAATTCCCGATTCAATGAGCCTGAGTTCTACCTCGCCAAGGGTGTTTACCTCCACCTCAATGCCTTCAATGTCGGGCACGATGGTGCTTAAAGCCCTTTCCACAGCGTTGAATTGAGATGGATCCAGAACCTTCAATGTGTTCAGAAATGCGGGGAGCTCCTCACCCATCAGGCCGATGTGCCGCACCTCTTTAACGGGATTGGCGGCGCGCATCCGCTCTCTGGGTTCAAAGTAGAAAAACAGCCAACTTTCCAACTCTTTTCTCATGGCTGCCAAATGGGGGTAGTGCGGTGGATAATGGGGCAACGAAAGAATACTGTGATCCAGAAGGCGCTCGTAGTAGGTCGGGTGGGCCTGGCCTTCCAACCGAAGATGAAGGCGCGCACCTTCTCGCGAAAGGAAGGGACTGCGCTTGGCTGTGGGTTCCCCTTTCTGGGTCAAAGCGCCCAAGTACTCGTCTACCACCCGCAAGAAACCGGATCTTGGCAGAATTTCCACTTCGATTCGGTATCGCAAATAATTCTCTCTGACCGTGGGTAATTTTTTTTTCTTTCCATTAGATCCTGGCGTGTCCACGCCTGAACGCTTCATTTCCCTGATTTGCCGGTTGACCGCCTCAACGACCGATTCCGATAATTGTACATCAACTTCGATGCTGAAACTGAGACGCTCTTCCTCCAAAAGGCCGGCTATCCCATTATGCTTGAAGGTAAATGATTCAAGAGGCTTACCCCGATAAGGCGGTTCAAATGCCTCCTTGAGGGTCCTGCTTGTGGCAATCTTCGAGAGGAGTTGCAGTGCGTCCAGAAAATTGCTTTTTCCCGCCCCATTGGGACCTACCAGGATGGATAGCGGCGTGAGATTGATTTCAACCTCTTTGAGTGATTTGTATCCACATATTTTGATTCGGGTAATCATGGTCTACACCTATTCACCAGCAATTTTAGTGTAAGTATCGGTCCTCTATTATCTTTCCCTAATGGGCACATAATCTCTCTTTTGAGGCCCGGTGTAGATCTGCCTTGGGCGGTAGATTTTCCATTTGGGATCGTCCGCGCTTTCTTTCCACTGGGCGATCCAGCCGGGCAGGCGCCCGATGGCAAACATGACCGGGAACATGTTGAGGGGAATGCCGATGGCCCGCAGTAGAATGCCCGCGTAGAAATCCACGTTGGGGTAGAGGTTGTGATCAATAAAGTAGCTGTCTTTCAACGCCACCTCTTCCAGTTTCTTGGCAATGGGCAGGAGGGGGTCTTCCCGGTGTAGCTTTTCAAGTACTTTGTTGCACACCTTTTCGATGATGCGGGCCCTGGGGTCGAAGGTTTTGTAGACCCGGTGCCCGAAACCCATCAGCCGAAAGGGATCGTTTCGGTCCTTGGCCCGGGCAATGAAAGGCGCTGTATCCCCGCCGTTGTCGTATATCTGCTGAAGCATCTCAATCACCGCCTGATTGGCCCCGCCGTGAAGGGGTCCCCATAATGCCGATATGCCGGCGGAAATGGCGGCGTACAGGTTGACCCGGGCGCTTCCGACGGCTCGGACCGATGAGGTGGAACAGTTCTGTTCATGGTCCGCGTGCAGGATCCAGAAGACATTCAGTGCATCCACCAGGTCCTCGTCAATGACATAGGGTCTTACCGGCGAGTCAAACATCATGTTCAGGAAATTGGCGCAGTAGGATAGGTCGTGCCGCGGGTATACTACCGAATGGCCCAGGGAAATCCTGTAACTCATGGCCGCCAGGGTCCGGACTTTGGACAGAAGCCTGGCAAAGGTGATGTTAATTTCCTCTTCCTCGCTCCGTTCTCGAAGGCTGGGGTAAAACGCCCTCAGTGCGTTGATCATGGAGGAGAGCATGCCCATGGGGTGCGATCCTCTTGGATAATTTCCAAAAAATGAGCGCATGTCCTCGTGAACCAGACTGTGGTCGTTCAACCGCATGGAAAAGCGCTGCAGTTCCTCGTATGTGGGTAGCTCCCCATTGATCAAAAGATAGGCTGTTTCCCTGAAAGTGGAATGGTCGGCCAATTGTTCCACGGGTATTCCCCGGTATCTTAAAATCCCTTCCTCACCGTCCATGAAAGTGATGCTGCTCTGACATAAGCCGGTATTGCCGCAGCCGGGATCCAGGGTGATCAGCCCGGTTTCAGCGCGTAATCGGGTGATGTCAATCGCCTTTTCCCCTTCACTTCCGGTGATCAGGGGAATTTCATATGCTTTTCCATCAATGATTAATTGTGCGGTGTCGCCCATGTTTTTTCACTCCTCGTTTAAAGCTTGGGTGTTTTTGGAACCCAGAGCTGTTCTTATCATGTGTTACAGTCTGATTGTATGGTGAATTATGGATTGCGTCAAGGGCAGCGTTTTCTTGGAAGTTGATAAAAAACTTTCTGTGCAGCGCTTTCGAGGGATGGATTTTGAAATGAATCAGGGAAATCTTGACCCTTTTTTACCTTTTGAATATACTGGTTTTCATAAAGCCTTTATTTGTGTCAGTATCCTTGCGTGCGAGTGAATTGTGATCGAGCTGTCTAACATTACCAAGACCTTCAATATGGGCAAGGCCAATGCCTTTGAGGCCCTGAAGGGCATTGACCTGACCATCAAGATGGGTCGGATGACGGTATTCAAAGGACCCAGCGGTTCCGGCAAGACCACGCTTTTGAGCATTATCGGGTGTATGTCGAGGCCCACGTCCGGAAGGATTATGGTGCAAGGCCGTGAGACAACCAGCCTACCGGAACGATTTGCCGCCGGGATTCGCAGGGATACCTTTGGCTTCATCTTTCAGGATTACAACCTGATCAGGGGCATCACCGTGCTGGAAAATATCATGATTCCCGTCTATCCCACGGGAAGAAAGCATGCGGCGGTGAAAGAAAAGGCTCAGGATCTGATTCGGCGACTCAATATGACGCCCAAGACCCATGAAAAGGTGGAGAACCTCTCCGGCGGCGAAAAGCAACGGGTGGCCATTTCAAGGGCGCTGATCAACGATCCTTCCGTCATCATCGCCGATGAGCCCACGGCCCATCTGGATACGGCATTGTCCAGGCAGTTTATGGCGCTCATGGTCGGGTTTAAAAAGGAGGGAAAGACCATCCTCATCGCCAGTCATGACCCCCTGGTGTCCGGGTATGAGGGGGTGGACCGCGTTGTGGATTTAAGGGACGGTGAAATCGTGGAAAATGGGGTCGAAAAGTGATCCTGAATCCCGGTATCATAGCCCTGATATCGGCCTCACTGCTCGTGTCGGCCTTTGCCGCCTATGCGTCTTTTACGGGTATTTGGATTATCCGGTCCTGGGATCTTAAAAGCGGCACCCGCACCCAACTGAATCTTGAGCGGAAAACATACCTTGTCTCTGTCATTTTTGCCTACGTGTCGGCCTTTCAACTGCTGTCCCTCTTCATGTTCATCTACACGGCAGAGCATATCCACACCCTTTTTGTGGGAGCCATGTGTGCCGCCGGCAGCCTCAACGCCGATGGTTACGGTTATCCCACATTGATGTTAAAAGGGTTGAATTTTGTTTTATGCGGACTGTGGCTCGTGGTCAATTACACGGACAACCGGGCCGTGGACTACCCCTTGATCCGGTTCAAATACAAATTCCTTCTCATTATCACCGGACTTCTTTTCGTGGAAGCTTTTTTTCAAATCAGCTATTTTACCGGTCTGAAGGTGGATATTATTACGTCGTGCTGTGGGGCGCTTTTCAGTGAAGATACGAAAGAAATCGGGGGGCAGATCGCTTCCCTCCCTTCAGGGCCCACCATGATTCTATTTTTTCTGACCCTTGTCCTGACCCTTCGGATCGGCATACACTTTCTGGTAACCGGCAGGGGGGCACGCTGGTTCGCCGGATTTGCCACCTGGGCGTTGATCCTTTCGGTGGCATCGCTTGTGTCGTTCATCTCCGTGTATTTCTACGAACTGCCGACACACCATTGCCCTTTCTGTCTGCTGCAGAAAGACTACCACTACATCGGCTATGCCCTCTATCTGTCGCTTCTGCCGGCCGGCATCTGTGGTGCCGGCGTGGGTGTGCTGGCGCGGTTTTCCACACAGGTATCCCTCAAGAGGATTATCCCCGTTCTGCAGAGGCGCCTTTGTGTCCTCTCCATGAGTGCTTATGTTGTGTTTATGATCATATCGTTGTATCCTATGCTTTTCTCGGATTTTGTCTTGGAATCACATTTGATGAGGGTTCCCGAAACCGTCCCGTGGGCCTTATATTGGGATGTCAGGGCATGAAAGAATCAAACCGAAAATATCTGTCTAAAAAGGGGATTCTTCTCCTGTTTGCAGCCCTTTTACTGGGGGTGGTGACAGGACTTTTCCTGAAAGGATCGGATAAGGAGACAAAAGAGGGGGTTGAATCCGCCAAAATTGAGGTCTCTGAGGGTTCCGGTGTGCTCGTCCATGTTTGCCCCATGAACTGTGTTCCTCCCATGGATAAGGCGGGAAAATGCCCCATTTGTGGTATGGAACTGGTCCCGTTACGCCTGGGGTCCGAGATGGACAAGGCCGGGCCGTCCCGGTTGAAACTGACGCCTGAGGCCATCGAACTGGGTTCGATTCAAGTAGCACCGGTGGTGCGAAAGCCTGTTGATGCTCAGGTGAAGCTGTTCGGGCAGATCGACTACGACCCGGCCCATATGAGCTATGTTACGACCTTCATGCCCGGCGTTATCGACCGTATATACGTCAAGCGGGCAGGGCAGTTTGTGCGGTGGGGCGATCCCCTGTTTGACATCTATTCATCCGATTTGCTGGAAACCCAGCGCCAACTCATCGGAGCCATGAAATTCGTCCCCAGTTTCCTGGCTTTTCAGCGAGGGCTTCCCCATGTGGCCATAGAGTCCCCGGTACAGGGAAGGAAAAAACCTGAATCCGGAAAAAGATCCCCCGAGGAAGCAGCCGCTCTCAGAACCATCAACGCCATTCGACATAAACTCCTGATTATGGGGCTGCCCAAAAGAGACATCGACGAATTGATGAAGGTGGGAGATCCCACGGGCATCGCCACGCTTTACGCCCCCATGTACGGGCAGGTGGTGGTTCAGAACGCCTTTGAAGGGACCTATGTGAACAGGGGGGCGCCCATCTTTACACTGGCCGATCCACAGCACGTCTGGGCCAAATTGGAAGCTTATGAGTCGGACTACCCCTGGATCAGGAAGGGCCAGAACGTGACGTTTGAGACAGAGGTATACCCCGGGGAGCGCTTTCGCGGGAAAATCGTCTATGTTGATCCGGTTTTCGATCCCACAACCCGTACCTTCAATATCGGTGTGATCTATCCGGATCGGGGCGGGCGCCTGAAAGCCGGCATGCTGGTCCGGGCCGTGATTCATGCCCGGCTGCGTACCGACGGAAAAGTGCAGGGAAGAGGGGATAAAGCAGATTCCGGGTCCCTGGTCATTCCGCTGTCAGCCCCTCTTATCACCGGGAAACGGTCTGTGGTCTATGTGACCGTGGCGGGTGAAGCGGGCGTTTTTGAGGGCAGGGAGGTGGTTCTGGGGCCCAAGGCCGAAAACCATTACGTGGTGCTGGAGGGGCTCAAGGAGGGAGATCAGGTGGTGGTCAACGGCAATTTCAAAATAGACAGCGCCGTTCAGATTCTGGCAAGGCCCAGTATGATGGATATGGAAGACGGCCATTTGGCAACCGGCTATCACAGGCCCGGTAGTTCGGAGAGGATGGATTCGGATTACAAAACACGACGGCTTAAGAGCCGCATGGAGAGCCTCGAACCGGGAGCGGGAAAAGAGCCTGTTTCATCTGAAGACACGGAAAAAATTGTAGGCCGTCGAGAAAGGCAGCGGCGTGATGGCATCAGCCGTCGAAAACCGGGAACCTATGGCGACAACACCAGGCCGTTGTCGCAAAGACGCATCCAATAGGGCGTAGCGGTTTCCGGTTGGAACGCTGCAAACCGGCAACCGGTATCAATGGCCCTTTCGGCACGACCCATGAGACACCGCGTGCATACATCTGACCCTATGAACGATCATCCGCCCTCAGAAATTAAATCAGGCAAACCTACCCGTTCTTCTCTGACAGAGACCGGTCTTCAGTTCCTCCTTAAGAAAAAAATCATCACATTCCTCATCATCCTTCTGGCCGTGGGATGGGGCATCCTGGTATCGCCCTTTGACTGGGATCTGGGAGGGCCCTTCCGGGACCCGGTTCCCGTTGATGCCATTCCCGACATTGGGGAGAACCAGCAGATTGTGTTTACCCAGTGGCCCGGGAGGTCTCCTCAGGATGTGGAGGATCAGATCACCTACCCTCTGACGGTCTCTTTGATGGGGGTTCCCGGCGTCCGAATTGTTCGCAGCTTTTCCATGTTCGGATTTTCATCCATCTATGTGATCTTCCGGGATGACACCGATTTCTACTGGAGCAGGTCCCGTATCCTCGAGAAACTGAACAGCCTGCCGGATGGGGAATTGCCGGATGGGGTCAGGCCTGCCATCGGCCCGGATGCTACAGCCATGGGCCAGGTTTTCTGGTACACTCTGGAAGGGGCAACCGAGAAGGGCCGCCCCACGGGGGGGTGGGACCTGCATGAACTGCGGACGGTCCAGGACTGGTATGTGCGATATGCCCTAATGAGCGTGGAAGGCGTGAGTGAGGTGGCCTCTGTCGGGGGGTTTGTACAGGAGTACCAGGTGGATATGGACCCTGATCTCATGCGGATCTACAATGTGAGCCTCAACGAAATCGTCGATGCGGTCAGAGGCGCCAACCGGGATGTGGGGGCCCAGACCCTGGAAATCAACCGGGTGGAATACCTGGTTCGGGGGGTCGGTTTCATCAAAGGCCTGGAGGATCTGGAAAATGCCGTGATCAAACTTCAAAACGGTGTCCCCGTTTTCGTGCGGCAGGTGGCCAGGATTACCCTGGGACCGGCAGCACGACAGGGGGCATTGGACAAAGGGGGGGCTCAAACCGTGGGAGGCGTCGTGGCGGTCCGCTATGGCGACAACCCCCTTGCCGTCATTGAACGTGTCAAGGCCAAAATCCGGGAGATCTCGCCGGGGATGCCCAGAAAGACCCTGTCTGACGGTACGGTGAGCCATGTTTCAATCGTCCCTTTTTACGACCGGAGCCAGCTGATCAATGAAACCCTGGATACCCTTCGAATTGCCCTTTCAAACGAAATCCTGATCACCATCATTGTTATCCTCGTTGCGGTCTTTCATCTGGGCGGTTCCCTTTTGATCGCCGGACTGCTGCCCCTTTCGGTGCTCATGTGCTTTATCGGCATGAAGGTCTTCGGGGTCGATGCCAATATTGTGGCCCTTTCGGGCATCGCCATTGCCATCGGCACCATGGTGGATATGGGGATCATCGTCGTGGAAAATATCCTGAGACACCTTCGCGGCGCAGATTCCGGGGAGGCTCGCACCCAAGCGATTTTAAAGGCTGTAAAAGAAGTCAGTGGGGCAGTACTGACGGCGGTTTCCACCACCATCGTCAGTTTTCTGCCGGTGTTTGCCATGGAAGGGGCTGAGGGGAAACTGTTCAGGCCCCTGGCCTTTTCCAAGACCTTCGCGCTTTTTTCATCTCTTGTGGTGGCCCTGGTCTTGATTCCGCCGCTGGCCCATCTGTTGTTCTCCAACAGGCTGGAGAAAAAGCGGTACGGCTGGATCATTCACGAGGCGTTCATTTATCTGGGCGGTCTTCTAGGCATACTGGTGGATTGGCGGTTGGGTCTTTGTGTGGCCCTCATCGGGGTTTACAATGTGCTGAAACCTCGAATTCCGGAGCGGGCCAGGGGCCGGACACGCGTGGCGGTGAATGTGGTAATCGCCGTGGGGGTTGCGGTTGTATTGGCCCGATACTGGATGCCCCTGGGCCTGGAAAAGGGGCTCATTAGAAACCTTGCCTTTGTCTTTCTGATGATGGGTGGCATTCTGGGTATCCTTCGTCTGTTTTATCATTTCTACAGCCGAATCCTGCTGTGGTGTCTGGACCATAAGAAGATTTTTCTCATGCTTCCCCTGGGCACGCTGTTAATGGGAGGGATGATCTGGCAGGGCTATGAAACCCTTTTTGGATGGCTGCCCGGGACGCTCAACCGATCAGCGCCCCTGACCTTTGTGGCCCAACGGTTCCCGGGTCTTGAAAGCGAGTTTATGCCGCCTTTGGACGAGGGGTCGTATCTTTTCATGCCCACCACCATGCCCCATGCGTCCATCGCCGAGGTCCTGGATATTTTACAGAAACAGGACGTGGCCATCGGCGCCCTTCCCGAGGTGAAAACGGTGGTGGGTAAACTGGGCAGAGCTCAGAGCCCGCTCGATCCCGCACCGGTTTCCATGATCGAAACCCTGGTCACCTATAAACCCAAATATCTCGTGAACGAGAAGGGGAAAACCCTTCGCTTTAAATTCGATGCGTCTGAAACGGGCCTTTTCCGCAATCCCCAAGGGGTCCCCCTGTTGGCGCCGGACAGGTTGCCGTATCGGGTGAGGGGCCGTTTTCCGCGGGATGAAAAATTTCGCTTGATTCCTGACGCCCAAGGCCATCCCTTCAGGTTATGGCGCCCGCCACTGGATCCGGACCTCAATGCAGGGCGAAAGGCCTGGGGCGGTATCAAAAAGCCCGATGATATCTGGGATGCGCTGGTCAAGGCCGCCCAGGTGCCCGGTACTACTTCCGCAGCGAGGCTTCAGCCCATATCGGCACGCATGGTGATGCTCCAGAGCGGTATACGCGCCAGCTTGGGCATCAAGGTGACGGGTCCCGATCTTGAGACCATCCAGCGGGTTTCCGTGAACATGGAACATATCATGCGGGATATTCCCAGCGTGGATCCCAGAACGGTCATCGCAGACCGGGCCGTCAGCAAACCCTATCTGGAGATTAATCTTGACCGTCAGGCCCTGGGCCAGTACGGGATCAGCGTGGCGCAGGTTCTGGATGTGATCGAGTTTGCCATCGGGGGCAGAACCATCACCACCACGGTTGAAGGAAGGGAACGGTACCCGGTGCGGGTTCGATACGTTCGTGAACTGAGGGATGATCTGGAAGCCCTCGGTAAAATCCTTGTCCCGGCCCCTGACGGCACGCAGATCCCGCTCACCCAGGTGTCGGACATCATTTATATTCGGGGACCCGGTGTGATCAAAGCCGAAGATACGTTCCTTGTGGGATACATTCTGTTTGACAAAAATCAGGGCTATGCGGAAGTCCAGACCATAAACGAGGTGAAAGAACGCCTGAAGGAAGAGGTGGAGAGTGGTGGTCTTCAGATCCCCAACGGGGTCAGCTATGCCTTCACCGGAACTTACGAAAACCAGCAGCGGGCTGAAAAGCGCCTGACCCTTATTCTGCCTTTGGCCCTCTTAATTATTTTTGTGATCCTTTACCTCCAGTTTAATTCGGTGGCCACGACTGCTACGGTTTTTTCCGGAATCGCCGTGGCCTGGTCAGGAGGGTTTATCATGATATGGCTTTATGCCCAGCCCTGGTTTCTCGATTTTTTCCTGTTGGGTACCTCCATGCGGGAACTGTTTCAGGTTCATTCCTTCAACCTGAGCGTGGCCATATGGGTGGGCTTCCTGGCCTTGTTCGGCATTGCATCCGATGACGGCGTGGTGATGGCCACCTATCTGGATGACGCGTTTAAAGAGCAGAAAAGTTCAGACACAAACGTTTCCGAAATTCGAAAGCTCACCATGGAGGCCAGCCTCAAAAGGGTACGCCCCTGCCTTATGACCACCGCCACCACCCTCCTGGCCCTCATTCCGGTGCTCACATCAACCGGGAGAGGTTCCGATATCATGATCCCCATGGCTATTCCCTCATTCGGGGGTATGGCGCTGGAGGTGATCACCATGCTGGTGGTACCGGTGTTGTATTGTGCCGTTAAGGAGTATCAGCTGAAAAACGCAGTAAGCGGTTAACGATTGGCCTCAAAGGTGGGAGTGTTACTATTTGGCCAGGCAGGCTTTCTTCCCCAACTCCGAGAGCACTTTCACATTTTGAACGATTTTTTCCGAATAGCCATTGCTTTCAAGAAACCCGTCCGGGCATTCTTTATTGCATTGATCGGCCAGATCCAGAAACCCATTCGCATGCCTGGCGGTGGCACAGGTATCGCCCCGGATCGAGTAAGTTCTGGCTTTACCAAGGTTCTGCCGGAGCTTTTTCAGGAGGGCTTCGCATTGTAACTGCTGTGCGTCATTTTTCCATTTGAGGGGCACGGGTTTTTTTTTGGGCGTATCGGATTTTTTCTTGGGATGTTCCTTGATAGTCCACGGCCGGTCTTCTTTGGCGCTTCCCTGGGGCTTCTTGAGGCTTTTGTTGGAGTTCGAAGCCTTTTTTGGCGCCACAGCTTTTATTTTTTTCTGATCATCCTTCGCAGTTGCCTTCTCGGCTTTTTCTTTCCCTGCAGGATCCAAGGCATCTTCGGATTTGTCTTCGAGAATCTTTTTGGCTTCTCCGCCGGTGGCTTTTTTAAGGTCTTCAGCCGCCGCTTCTTTATCCGTTAACTGAACGTCTGTTTCTGACCCGGATAACGGATCCGGCCCCGCCGGACTCAAAGTCACCACCCATAAAACCATCACGCCAAAAAGAAATGCCCTCATGAACCAACCCTCCGAAAACCCGGAAATTCATCGTCATCTGAAATTTGTTTTGTCAGATTCTGAGTAAGAAGCTTAAGGGGGTGCCTTTGCTAATGTCAAGAAAAAAGGCAGAGTCATTTGGCTCTGCCTTTCCGGTTAAACGAGTTTTAGTGTCATCTAATTTCCACGAGTTTGCGTTGTGGTGCCTCCTCCACTGGTGCCGGTTGAACCTTGTCCTTTACTTCCTCGGTTTTTGTCGCCTCCAGCGTAAACGAAGGATGAAAAACCAATCACAAAGGCTATCATCAGTACCAAAACTTTTTTCATAACATGTCCTCCTTTGATTTTAAATTTCAAGCAATTATTTTTTCTGCAACTGAAAATCCGTAAAAATTTGGAAAAAGGGTAACACTTCTCCTGTTCGGATGAGTGTTACCATGAAATCCCACCAGAAATAATGCTGTCTATAAAACCACCTCCTTTAAATGGGTTGCGTTGTTTTGTCTCTGTCTAATCCGCCAGTTCTTCCCGAACAGCTTCCAGCAGTCTGGGGACGGCACTTTTTACCGGTGGTGAAAGGGCCATGGACCACTCTATCACCGCCGGTTCAACACCCAGGACCAGCACTTCGGGCGGGGTTTTACATCCGGCCAGGGTCAATACGCTCCTGAGGTCAAAGCCGTGCAGGGAACCGATACAGGAATTGCCGGTGCACTGATCCATGGGGACCCGGTAAATGGTTCCGGGAGCGCCATTCCCTTTCATGGCATCCATTACGATGACCCGGTCCGCTCTTTCAAGGGCGGGGAGCGCGTCCAGGATAGCGGTACCCACATCCTGGACTTCCACGTTCCCGAGGCTTTCATCCAATAATGCTTGAGCTGCGTGCACCCCCACCCCTTCATCGCCCAGAAGCAGGTTGCCCAGGCCCAGAACAAGGGTGCTTTTCTGCGTTGTTTCCACGGTTCAAGCCGTCCCGTTCGATGGACCGGTGTGCACTACGACCGGCTCACCGTCGGGTCGCATCATATGTACCGCGCAGGACAGGCACGGATCAAAAGAGTGGATAACCCTCAGTGCTTCTATGGGTTCATTCTCATTTTGAATGGGAATTCCCATCAGGGCCTGTTCCATGGGACCATTGACGCCGTCACTGTCCCGTGGTGAGGCATTCCAGCACGTGGGCGTGATAATCTGGTAATGATCAATCTTTTTCTCGCGGATGCCCACCCAGTGCCCGAGGGCGCCCCGGGGGGCTTCCGTGAGGCCGATGCCGGTGGCATTTTTGGGTACGGCATAGTTGTCATATACTTTTCCCCCAGGCGTCAGCTCGTTGAGCCAATCACTCATGGCCTGGCCAATTTTCAGGGTTTCCTGGGCCCGTGCCATATGGCGATCCATTACGGATACCCCCTCCCGGTAGTCCTCATTTATCCACATCCTTGCCAGGGGACCCACCTCAAAGGGTTGTTTTCCATAACGGGGCGCCTTGAGCCATGAATAGGCGGTATCTTTGCTGTGGGGATCAACAGGATCTGTTGATCCGTTGGAAGGATTCAACTGATCCGTGGCATCATTATACCATGAATATTTCACCGATTCCGTTATGTTGTTCGTATCCATGGCTTTCGATACTCCCTCGACCTCGGCAATCCCGCCACGCAAAAGCTGGCTGCTGCCGGTGACATCATCCAGGTCAAATACCCCATAGGCCAGAAGTTTCTCGCATCCCTGTCCAATGCCGTAATAGTCTCCATATACGGAAGCAAGAGCCGCCACATCCGGGATATAGATGTTGCGGGTGAAATCCAAAAGCCAGTTCAAATGCTTTTGAAAATCGTTGATAAGATTTTTTTTGGGTACAGCGGTAAATCCCCCGGGGATGTAGGTGTGAGGAGAGGGCATTCTGCCACCGAATATGGAACCCATTTCGTGGGCGCGCCGGCGGGCCTCAATGGCTTGTACCAGATGCCCTCCGACCCCTTCCAAACCCCCTCTCATGTCCACATCCCATGCGGGGGTCCAAGGGGCACTGTCGGGTCCGTGAATATAATCCAGGGAAGCCAACAGGTAAAAATGGAGGATATGGGACTGCAGGAAATTTGCTCCCAGAACCAGGTTGCGCAGAATTCTTGCATCCGTCGGGGGAACAATGCCCCCGGCCGCATCCAGCGCCTTCACGGCGGCCATTCCATGGGAAACCGGGCAGACCCCGCAGATCCGTTCTGTGATAACCGGCGCATCCCAGGGGTCGCGACCTTTCAACAGGGTTTCAAATCCTCTAAACAGGGTCCCTGTGCACCGGGCGTCAACAACCTGTAATTGATCATTCACATTGTCAATGGTCACTTCTACCTTCATATGTCCTTCAATCCGTGTCACCGGATCCATTACGGTGATTTTTGCCATTGGAACCTCCTTCATGTGTCGTTATTATGTTCAGACAACAGACGTTCAACGGGCCCATGAGAAAAGCCTGGCGGGCCTAGTCGTCATCGTCTTTTTCTTTTTTATCCTTTTTCTTCTCGTCTTCCTTGTCTTCGTCTTCCTTCTTGTCCTCTTCTTCATTATCGTGGCCTTCCCCGTCATAAAAAGGGGAAAATTTATCGGGGAATCCCTTCTCCGTACACCCGATGCAGATGGCATTGGCCCCGATACACCAGTTGGTGCCGCTGTTCCAATATCGGCTGTAACAGTCCGCCTTGGTCTCCGGTCCTTTGCACCCCACTTCTTTCAAACAGCGGCCGTCAATACCGAAGGTCTTTGCCTCATCTTTCTCTTTTCGAGGGCATCGATCATGGATTTTTCTTCCGAAAAAGGCTTTCGGTCTTCCGTCTGAATCCAGACTGGGGGACTCCCCGGCCAGGAGCTGGGCGATGGTACCGACAACCCAATCCGGATGGCTGGGGCACCCCGGAATGTTGATGGTGGGTACACCGGCGATTTGACCAACGCTTTGTATCCCCGTGGGGTTGGGGTCTCCCGCAGGCATCCCGCCAAAACTGGCGCATGTTCCGATGCACAGGACCGCCGCCGCTTTCGGCGCCAGATCTTTTACGGCTTCCATGGCGGTAACTTCCCGCCCATCTTCCGTCCAGAGCATGCAGGTTCGCCCACCGAAGGCGGTGGGAATGCCGCCATCCACAGCCAGGACAAATCCGCCTGCCGTGGCACTCCTCAACTCCGCCACCGCCAGATCACCTGCCGCCCCCATGAGGTTGGGATGAAAAGCCAGATCAATGGTGTTGATAAGAAGATCGGCCACGTTGGTGGTTCCCTTGTTGTTGCTGAAGAGGTTGGCCAGGGAGACGGTGCAACCGGTGCAGTTGGCGCCGTTGAGCCAGATGATGGGAGGACCACCCCCGGCCGCCAAGGCCTTTTCCAATTTCCCCAGAACCGACAGGTTCAAACCCAGGACCGCTGCCGAGCCGATACAATACTTCATGAAATCACGTCTGCTGACATCCTTCATGACATCCTCCTTTCGTCTTTCTATTCAAGTAACTGTTTTTTTTAAACGTCGTTTCCAAAACGTCAGACAGGCATCGAGGCCCTAAGCCTATTGAACGTCAGGCCCTTAGCGCAAAAAAAGGCCTTTTGGTATAAATGCCAAAAGACCTTGTCAAGATTTTCTTTCGGCAGCCCGGCTGTCATGGCCCTGCGGCTTTAGACCCGTGGTTTTGCGTCACCGCCTTTCAGCGGTTTTGCCTGTATTTCACGCTCTGCGTAGCCCCTGATGAATAGATCCGCTTTTGTTCAATATCGTCTGTAGTGCGTTATCAATCAGAAGTGTCTTATCCAAAGCAAAGATCATGCCATTCTTTTGGGGTTATGGTAACTATATGAAATATTTATGATATCCATGATTTATAAAAAAATATTGCAATTTTCTTTATCATCGTTTTACACTGAAAGGCCCATAAGTGTATCTTTTGATTAATCAGGTGATAAAGGTTTTCCATGAAAAATTCTATTCCGATCGATTATTACAAGGAAATCTTTGAAACCATCGATGATGCCCTGATGGTTGTGGGTCCGGACGGCACCATCCTGGTGGTCAACGCTGCCATGGAGCGCCTTTCCGGTTATACCAAGAAAGAGTTGCTGGGGGCCTCCTGCACCATTTTGAACTGCGATGCCTGCGATTTGATTGTATCCGAATCAAAAGAAAAATGGTGTGTGCTTTTTGAAACCGGGAAGATGAAAGGCAAACGTTGCCTGATGACGAAAAAGGATGGTTCCTACGCATCGGTTATACAGGATGCCTCTCTTTTGAAAGACAGTTCCGGAGAATTGGTCGGTGCTCTGGGCGCTTTTAAGGATGCATCCGAAATAGACAGGAAAGATCAAAAAATTCAAGAGCTGTCGAAAGTCGGGGACATCAGCAGCGGTTTTCACGGTATGGTGGGCAAGAGCAATTCCATGAAGCGTATCTACCACCTGGTGGAACAGGCCGCGGAAAGCGATGCGCCGGTTGTGATCCATGGAGAAAGCGGCACTGGAAAGGAGCTTGTGGCCCATGCCCTTCATGAACTGGGAAGAAGACGAAATGGACCTTTTGTTCAGTTCAACTGTGCCGCTCTCAATGAGTCGCTTCTGGAGAGCGAGCTTTTCGGGCATACCAAGGGGGCCTTTACCGGCGCTTTCAGGCATCGAATGGGCCGTTTCGAGGCGGCACAGGGTGGGGATATCTTTTTAGATGAGATCGGCGAAATGCCCCTGGGAAGCCAGGTCAAATTGCTGAGAGTGTTGGAAAGCAACCAGTTCGAAAGGGTGGGTGATCATCGATCCATTCGTGTGGATGTTCGTGTCATCACGGCAACCAACCGGGATCTTTCCCACATGGTATCCCAGGGCACTTTTCGCCACGACCTTTTTTTTAGAATCAATGTGCTTCCCATCCATCTGCCCCCCCTACGGGAAAAAAGCGAGGACATCCCCCTCCTGGTGGTGGCCATCATAAAGGCATTGAACAAAAAGACCCAAAAAGCGTTGAAGGGTGTCAGTCCCGACGTCATGAAAGACTTTATGGCGTATGGTTGGCCCGGCAATATTCGGGAATTGAAAAGTGCTCTGGAGTACGCCTTCGTGGTGACCGAATCGGGCGTCATCCAAAGGGAGAATCTACCGTCCTTTTTTCCCAGGGCCGATGAGAGCGCCACGCCTGAAAAAAAGTTGGCCCCCGGGAGAGACAACCTGGCCCAACCGGATCAAAAAACGGCCCTGCTGGAGGCGTTGCGTCTGAGTGGGGGCAACAAGACGGAGGCTGCCAGATTGCTTGGGGTCCATCGCATGACGGTATGGAATCGAATGAATAAATACGGCATTAGTATTACGAGCCGGTTTGACGAATAGATTTAATTTGCTGTTTCTTTTTTGACATCCTGAAAAAAGATTTTTCCCTGCCATGGAAAAGAATTTTCAAAAAAGATATTCAAACATCATCAAGGTGGGTATCTTTGTTCTGGTGGTTTTTTCCTGTGAGGCCGTTATTATGGCTTCCATAGTGCCCCTGTTCCAGCCCTCTTTATGGGGGTTGATCTTCCTGGACTCCGGCATCCTGATCATCCTCTTGCTTCCGGGGTTTTATTTTTTCCTGTACCGACCCATGGAGAGGCAGATGCGAGAGCGTAGACGCCTTAGCAACGCGCTCCAGGAAGCCGTTGAAGAGGTACGCAGGATCTGCAAGAACCTGAGGCCTCCCATTCTGGACGACCTCGGTATCTTAGCCGCCATTTCCTGGTTCTGTCGTGAGTTCATGAACATTTACCATAACATTCGTGTGGAAATGGAAACCCTGTTAGAGGAAGAAGAGGTTCCCCGTGATTTAAAGATATCCATTTTCAGGGTGTTGCAGGAGGCCTTCAACAATATTGCGAAACACAGTGGGGCCGACCTGGTGCGAGTGGTTCTTAAAAGGAGAGACAAATGGGTAGCGCTTTTGATCGAGGATAACGGGCACGGATTTGATGTGGAGGCGGCACTGGGGCCAAAAGATCCCGATACCGGTATGGGCCTGGCGAGCATGAAGGAGCGGGCAACCCTGTCAGGTGGGTCACTTGACATAGAATCCGCCCCCGGTGAAGGCACCCGTATCAGGGCGTCATTTCCTTCCGTGAAGTAGATTTACGACTCAACAAGGCCTTTTTCGATGGCATAGGCCGTGATGGCGGCCACATTGTGAAGGTTCAGCTTCCGCATCAGGTTGTAGCGGTGTTTTTCGACGGTTTTTGGGCTGATAAAAAGCAAATCGGCGATTTCTTTGTTTTTGTGGCCTTCGGCGATGAGCTTGAGCACCTCCCGTTCCCGCTGGGTAAGCGTATCATTCCATGCTGAGTTCTCAAGGGGTGTCTTTGCCCCCCCCCAGGTATCCTTCAATGACCTTTGCTGAAATGGCGGGACTGAGATACCGGTTTCCTTTCAAGGCACCCTTGATGGCTAGGGAGAGTTCCGCATGGGTGGCATCTTTCAGCACATATCCATCAGCGCCTGCCTGAAGGGCTGCATAGAAGTATTCCTCGGTTTTGTGAACCGTAAGGGTCAGCACTTTCGTTATGGGGAATTTGCTTTTGATCTCTTTAATGGCTTCCAGGCCATGCATCCTGGGCATGGACAGATCCATCAAAACAAGATCCGGGTCAAGTTTTTCAACACAGCTGACGGCCTCCCTGCCGTCAATGGCTTCACCAATGATCTCAAGCTCAGGGAATCGATGAGTGCCCTCACTATTACCACAAATGCTGTCATATGTAAAGATAGAAAGCTATAAGTCGGAAACCCCTTTTCACTTCCGGGGTTTTAGATATACGGTATTTCTAAATCGGATATACCGTATTCTCCCCATTTACATGCGAGCCTGTTGTTTGTAGATTTCGAGGCATGATGTAATTTTTTTGGCGTTATGCTCTCACGAGATTGTTTATTGACAAATTCTTCAAATAATTGTAAAATTTAACCAAGACAATCTATAATCTGAATTTCGCCTACCCGATTGCTCAGAATTAAGGAGGAAAGAGCATGAAAAGACTGTTCGCCTTTACGTTGATAGCTGTTGTGATGTTCACCGGAAGTGCAGTATTTGCCCAGATGTTGGGGAACCCGGCCAACCTCATCGAGAAAGGTCAAATCGATGTGGGCGTTGAGGGCGTCCTTTACACCAAACAGAGTTTTTCTGATTATACGCTGGGCAGATCGTATTCCAACGGCACAAGCGACTCCAGCAGGGTCGGCGCCGATTTTGAAAATGATGCGTTTTACATGGCCACCATTACCTATGGGGTCCTTGACCGGGTCAACGTATTTGCCAGGTTGGGGCTCGCCGACGGTGGCGACTGGCTTGATTATAAGCCGGGCAATAACTGGAAGGGAAAGCTGGAGAGTAATTTTGTGTGGGCTTTGGGGGCTAAATATGACGCAATCAAACTGGACAACGGTTTCGGCGTGGTAATGGGGGCTCAGTATCTGCGGTATGATAACCGGAAAGTGAACGACTGGCAAAGCCAGGAGACCGGCCGGTCAGCCGGCCAGCTCGGCTGGAGTACGAACGACAGCATCGATTACTGGCAGGCGGATTTTGTGCTCAGTACCCATTGGACCATAGGCGCTTTTACACCCTATGTGGGAGCCGGTTACAGCTGGAGCAAGGTTAATTATAACGGGAATTGGACCAGTCAGGATCCCCGGATCGGATGGGTTAAATATGACTCATCATTTGAAAACAGTAATAAATTCAGTGGTCTGATCGGATTTGATGTGGATCTGGGAGAGCATTTCAAGATCAATGCGCAGGGTACATTCGTCAGCCGTACGGCCGTGAGCCTGGGCCTCAGTTACTGTTTCTGATCATTATTTGCGTTCTGAATTGGAGGTGTAGTTAAAAAATACAGGTTTTTTCCACAACATCAAAATTCCAATATGCTGGGGGGTAGAAAATGGTCGGGAAAAAATGTTTTTTTGTTCTGATTGGCTTTCTTTCAATGTTGACCTTTTCACACGTCGTAATGGCGGTACCCTCTCCCCCTGTTATGAGTGTTATCGTCGCTGAAACCAGGGTGATCATCACCTGGAGTGAAGTGGGAGGTGCAACCGGCTATTTTTTCTCCTATGCCCCATCCCCCTATACCGGTCCCGGTTCCATCATCACCCTTGATCTGGGTATGGTCAACACGCTCTCCGCGGATCTCAGCCCCGGCGGTGCCTACTTTACGGGGGTACGGTCCCAGGATAGCACGGGGTTGAGTGTTTTCTCCAATATCGAAGAGGTCAAAATTGCAGAACAGGGCGCCCAGGGTTACCAGGTATTCGGCTTCAACGATTTGGGCATGCACTGTTACGATTCGGATTTTTCCGTATTCAGCATTCTTCCCCTTTTTAATGTGCTCCATGCGCAGGTGATCCGGAAAGGGTCCTCCCCTCAGATTTTGGGCGAATCCGTGAGCGTCAGTTATAAAGCTATGGCGGACAGCGCCGGATCCATCAATATTACCAGCGCGGGAAAAACCAATTTCTGGGACTATGTGCTCCCTCTTTTCGGTGCGGATCTCCCGGTGAATGAAGGGCTTCTGGGGGCGAAGATGCCCGGTGCCGGTAATCCGGCTCAGCCCTTTCACCTGAAATCCGAATTGCCAACCTGGTTTTCGGCGGAGGGGATCCCCATAACCGCTGTGGACGACAATCTCAAGATAAATTCATATCCCCTGATGATGGTCCAGGCGGTGCATACGGACACTTCGGAAACCGTCTCCGCTCTGCCCGTGGTGGTCCCCGCATCCGATGAGATGGCTTGCGGTGCGTGTCATAACACGGGAAATGAGGCGGCCAACCTGCCGGAGGTTCAATGGAGCGACAGCACGGATTTAACGGTTCAGTACAAAGAGAACATCCTGATCCTTCACGATTACAGGACGGGTACGGATCTGGTGAACAGCAAACCGGTGCTTTGCGCATCGTGTCATTACTCCCTTGCGCTGGACCTGGCACAAACCGGGCCGATGGGGCCTCAATTGTTCAACAAAACCATGTCCCGGGCCACCCACGGTTACCATGCGTCACGGATACTGACGCCGCCGGCCAGCGGCAATATCTGTTTTTATTGTCACCCGGGGGAGAAAACGAAGTGCGCCAGGGGTGCCATGGAGACGGCCGGGCTGGATTGTATGAACTGCCACGGAAATATGACTGCGGTGGGGCAGGCGGATCGCCGGCCCTGGATTGATCTTCCCAGGTGTGAATCGTGTCATACCGGGGATGCCGTCGGCAATATCGGTAATCAGATTATCGGGCGGACCACTTACACCGACAGCCCCAGCGTGGCCACCTTCATTATTGCGACCAACAAACGGTTTGCGGAAGAGACCGACACGCTTTATCGAAACAGCAAGGGGCATAACGGTGTTGCCTGTGAGTCGTGCCATGGCAGCCCCCATGCTATCTGGCCCACCCGGGAGGCCAACGACAATTTTACGGCAACAACGATCCAGGGCCACGACGGCATGATCGTCGAATGTACGGCCTGCCACGGGACCGGGTTGTCCCTTAATCTGGACGGTCCCCACGGTATGCATAATGTGAACAGCCAGGCCTGGGTTGATGAACATAAAGAATTTTTTGAGGATTCCCGACAGTCGTGCCAGGCATGCCATGGGATCACCGGAGACGGGACCATGATTTCCAAAGCCGCCGCAGATAGAACCTTTTCCGTGGAGGATGTGGGTACGGTCAATATTTTCAAAGGTACGGAGATCAACTGTGGGTTCTGCCACAAAAATGAGCTGGCTGAAGGTGACGGGGATTAGCCATTAAGAGAATTTCAACTTTCCGGAATTTCCGCTGGGAACTTACCTGATTGACGGTCTACTCTGTTTTGAAGGCAGGAATACGGTATTGTCCCTACTTGAATGCAGAGCCTGCAACGCTTAAAATAGACCAGACCAAATAGAATAAACGAAAAATATCATTAAACTGCGGACTACGGATAGTTGCCGATTGAATTTTTTGGACTTAGAACATAAGGAGAATTGCCATGGGGCGTAGAAGTTTTGATGTTGGGAACAGGCGGGATGCCTTTAAAAGATTTCTTCTTTTCGGGTTGGCGTTGTGGATGGGTGTTGCATTTGTCTCCGGAGCCCATGCGTTTACTTTGAATGTGACAGGCTCCGATGGAAAGCCGGTAACGTCTTATCGATGGCTTCTGGAAGAGGATAATACCAATCTGACGGTGCCCGGCGCCAACGTATCGGACAGTATCAGCAATTCGATCCATAACAGCTATACGCCGGTGGTCTTAAAAGGCACGGCCGGCGCCGCTTCTGTGGCAGTGGATATCCCTGCTTCCATGTTCGATGAGCGGTTCTACATTTCGGTCCTTCCCGCTGAAGGTTACGGTATGGCCGGCACCACCGTCAGTGTGGGGCAGGAAACCGTGAATCTTGTGGTGGAGGCGCTGCCCTGGCCTACGGCCCAGTTCTCCGTTTATGCTTTTCTGGATCACAACCTGATCAATGACGGCCCTGATCCCAATGAACAGGGATTGGGTGGCGCGGGTGTTTTTCTCTATGATTACGCCGGCCAGCTTTTCTATGATGTTTTCGGAAACCCTCTCGGAACCACCTATGTGTTGAACGCGGACGAAACCGTCCAGACAGATGAAACCGGAGCCCCAGTGGTTGATGTCATTGGAAACGGCGTTATTACAACCCTTACCCAATACGATTTTGACAGGGCCATGTATCCGGATCATCCGGACTATGACCCCAAGGCAAACCCCTATAATCTGCAAGTGGGAGAGGCCCTGGTAAAATACATTGTTCCCGGTAAATACGGTATCCGGCTCATTCCACCCGAGGAGGATGACGCCGGTGCGACCATGACCTGGACCCAAACCACCACCATCGAGGGGACCCCCACCATTGACGCCTGGGTTAAGGCCAACGAGCCCAAAGCTTTTGTGGAGGGGTTTGGCGCGGCCTTCTGGCATGCGGCATACGGCTTTGTGAAGTTGAGCCCGGCCAGTTCCCAATATAAAGGGCAGACCCTCAACATGCTGCCCTGGAATATCACGCCACCCCAGGGGACCGCATCCATAGAGGGGACCTTTCGAGTCAATCATTTCTCTCGGCCCCCGACCCTTCAGGGCTATTTTCCGGGACCACCGGTGAGTGATGCCTGGGTCGGTTTGAACGATCCCAACGCGCAGCCGGCTTTGACGCCGGCCGGACTCTACGCCGCCAAGTGCGATCCTAAAACAGGCTATTTCAAGATTGAAAACGTGCCGGCCGGCATCTATACCCTGGTCAACTGGGACGAACCCCTGGATATGCTCTTCGGGTTCAGGACCGTGACGGTTAAAGAGGGTGAAAAGCTGAATCTGGGCAATATCCTGGTTTTTCAGTGGTTTGGACATATCAGCGGAAAGATATTTTACGATACCAATCAGAATGGTTTTCCCGATGGGGATGAGTATGGTCTTGAGGGACAAGCCATGACGCTCCGCTTCCGGGACGGCACCATATACCAGGGCACGGGCACCAATGCGAATGGTGAATACTCCTTTTCCGAGGTGTTTCCATTTTTTAAATGGCTGGTTCTTGAGGTGGATTTTGCAAGATTTAAAGCCACGGGGATGACCTCCGTGGTGGATTATGGCGGAGAGGTTTTTCCTGATGAAGGCTGGGCCTGGCCTTCACGGGATGAACTCTATCCCCAGCCCCAGAGTGTGGGGCATCCCCCCACCGCTGAAATCATCAACCCCAATACGGGCAACAACCTTTCCCGTACGGAGACAGGCGAGGTCCTGACTCAGACCACCCAGACCTTTCTGGGCCAGTACAACGAGGTGAACTGGGGTAAGACGGACTATGGTGAAGGTGAGAACGGGGGCATATCGGGGATCGTCTACTACGCCACCACCCGGGCATCGGATGCACCCCGGTTGGATACGGCGGAACCGTGGGAACCGGGCATACCGCGAGTGCGGGTGAACCTCTATCAGGATTCCAACAAGGACGGGGTCATCGATGATCTTCCGTCCGATGTGGACCGGGAGCCCTGGCAGTGGACCAAAGACTGGATAAGGGGTTATACGGGAAAACCGGGTCCCGAAGACACGGACCACAACAAAAATGAAATCTTTGACGAAGCCGTACCGGGGATCCAGCACGCGGACGTGGACAATTATCCCTTTCAGTGGACGGACCCGGATTATGGAGGATACACCGGTTTGCCCGGCATCGAAGATGTTGACCGAAACGGCGACAAGCGGTTTGGATGGGGGGATGCTGTTCGCATTACCAGCACCGACAGCTGGGATGACAGCAAGCCCACCGGATGTATTCAGGATCTTCCCGTGGTCCACGGACAACCCGTTGCGGAATGCGCGGATGCTTTCGGTACCTGGAACCAGGTGAGAGACGGAATATTTGATGGGGGTTACGCTTTTGGTGATGTTGATTACGGGACCTATATTGTTGAAGTGGTGCCGCCCAAGAGCGTTACGGGGCAGGAAATGTACGACGTTGTCAAATCCCAGGATAAGAACACGGATTTCGGTGTTGAGTGGGTCGCCAGTACCCTGGATACATCCATAGACAACGGCGTTCTTATAAACCCGTCCGTGTGCGTGGGCCCCGATTACGTGGTGCCCCGGTATTTGACCCTCTTTCCCGGGGTGGAAGCCCCTCTGGCGGGCCAGACCCTCGCCGATTGCAATATGAAACAGGTGGATGTGTTGCAGTCCCGAAACGCAGCGTCAGACTTTTTCCTTAAGACGGATGTGCCCAAGTCGGCCCGGGTCGTGGGATTTGTAAACAACGATCTGGGGGCGGAATTCAACATGGCCAGCCCCAATTACGGCGAGAAGCTGGCCGCCTCCTGGATTCCCATCGCCATGAGAGATTGGACCGGCAGGGAGTTTCAGAGGATGTACAGCGATGAATACGGTGGATATAATTGTCTTTTGCCGTCCACCTTTACCAATAACGTGGGTTCTCCTTCGGGTATGTCCCCCAATATGGTCACCATGGTTTTGAACGATCCGATTTTGCCGGATGGGACTGAAGATCCCTACTACAATCCGCTTCTCAGCGTCACACCATGGACGTTCCAGTATTATCCCGGTGTGACCACCTATACGGACACCCCATTGGTGCCGCTGGCGGCTTTTGCATCTGCCAATCTCGTCATCGATACCGAACCCGTTGACTATACCCCTGTTATCGCGTCACTTTTAGGGCCCGAGTCCCAGACAGGACCCCTGCTCTGTTCGACGCGGTCCCAGGGCAGCACCATCACTATCACGTCTGTGGGTGACAAGTTGGTTCTCAATCCCGACTGGGACCCCCAGCTGGCAGGGAGCAAATTCAAGATCACCCGGCATTACGGTTTTGGTGACGTCATCGGTTCGGTGACCCTGAACAATATTGCGCTGACCATTGAAAGTTGGAGCGATCAAGAGATAAAAGCCACCGTATCCGGATCCGGCGCTACCGGCAGGATCATGGTTATCCGGGGTGATAATGGTCTTTCAACGGAGATCGGGGTAACCCTCAACATCGTGAACTGCGCAACAACGAATGTGGTTGCCGTACCCGGTGATTTCACTACGATCCAGGCGGCCATTGATGCCCCCTCAACCGGGGCCGGCACCCTGATTCTGGTGGCGCCGGGCGCCTATAACGAAAATGTCATTATGAATAAACCGGTTCGTTTGCAGGGTTCAGGCGCCGGGGCGACCTATATCAACGCCAACCCGAACCCCACTGAAAAGTTGCAAATCTGGCATAACCGGATTGAACTGCCGCCCCCCGAAGGTTTGGGAGGCGCTGCTTTCGCCACATTTGTCGTGGCCAACAGCCTCTTCAGCCAGAACGAGGCCCCGGGAATTTTTGTCACCGGCGAGACCCAATATCCTGGTGGAACCGATCAGAACCCCGATCTCACCATAACCAATTATTTTAATCCGGGGCATCCCTTTACGGTCCAGGGCCAGGCGGCCATTGACGGTTTCAGGCTCATCGGCAGCAAGGCCGGTGGCGGCATCTGGGCCTTCACGGGAGCCGTAGGCCTGGAGGTCACCAACAACGAGATCACCGGGAACCAAGGCAATTTCGCCGGCGGCATTACCTTGGGCATGCAGGGCATCGGGTGGAACGGCGTCAACAATAACGATATCGTCATCCGCCGGAACAAGATCCACCGTAACGGCGGGGTGCAGGGCGGTGGCGGCATCAGCATCAACGATTATGCCCGGGACTACCTCATCGAGCAAAACATCATCGCGGGTAATTTCTCCCGGTTTAACGGCGGCGGTATCAACCACGGCGGTGTGTGTCCCGGAGAAAATGTAATTCGGGAAAACAGGATCCTTTTTAACGAAGATTTCTTTGGCGCCCTGCTCAATAAGGCCGGAAAAGGCGGCGGCATCTTCATCGGCGGTAATGTGGCCGGTGGTACGGGCAGTGGAAACGTGACGGTGAACGCCAACCTGATCCAGGGAAATCTGGCAGGGGCGGGAAGCGGCGGCGGTATCCATGTGTTTGCCGCAAACGGAGAGGATTTGAAAGACTTCCCCGGCCAGCCTGCCAACTGGTACCGGATCAAGATCTTTAACAACATGATTGTCAACAATGTGGCAGCCCACTCGGGGGCCGGAATTTTCATGCAGGACGTGGTGAGGGGTTACATCCTTCAAAATACCATTATCAACAACGACAGCACGGCCACCAGCAGCCTCTCCTTTGAGGCCGGGGCCGCTAACTCCACACCCCAGGCTTCCGGCGTGGTGACGGCGGTAAACAGCCAGGCCCTTCAGCTTATTCTGGATACATCCGGTCCCACGGAACCGGATTATAGTAACCCGGTCCTGGTGAACAACATTATCCGGCACAACCGGACTTGGTATAATAATGCGTCTTTGAATGAAGGCGCCGGTGGACTGGCGCCGAACCCCCTTGGGGATTACTGGGATGTTTATGTGCCGCCGGGAGAGAGCATGACGCGCCATCTTACGCCGGTAAAGTGTTTCCTTTCCCATCAGGTGGATCCCAACACGGGGTATGATTACGGGGCCAACAATTTCTATGTGGATCCGCTGGTGGTGGACAGTTATCTGAATATTCTGGAAACCACCGCCATCATTGACGAGGGGGGCAATAATATATCGGTCCGGTATACACCCCTTCTTCCGGCACAGGGCAATTACCATATTCAAGCCGCAAGCCCTGCCAGGGATAACGGGCAGAGCGTTGTTTCCTACGGTTTTTCGCCCTTGAGCTTTGATTTTGATGGGCAAAGCCGGAATATATCAATGCCCGATGTGGGGGCTGATGAGTATCACTAGGCTGGCAGTTGCCGGCGCAGTACCTTAAAAGGCCGGCTGTTTTGTAACGCGTAAAATAGAGAAATTAAAACCAGTGGTTTAAAAACCCATGGAGGGCAAATGATGAAAAGACGAACCCGGTATGGCAGCATGATCGTTTTGCTGACGCTCTTCGTATGGCTGTGGGCTTTGACGGTGAGCGCGAATGTTCTCGTGCAGTGCCCGGGCGATACAAACGGGGACGGTATTTCCGAAGATCCCA